>Ga0193726_1000705_pt1 | contig 31852 bp, 33 predicted proteins | sample H2c1metaG_FD_144928 | JGI IMG/M metagenome (GOLD analysis project Ga0193726, IMG submission 144928) | Soil microbial communities from a riparian zone of the East river system, Colorado, United States - H2c1 | ecosystem: Environmental > Terrestrial > Soil > Riparian zone | place: USA: East River... | reverse complement strand
TTTGAATTTCACCGTCGAACTATTGGTGGAAAAGCTGGATATGCTGAACCAACCGTATTCACTTCTTAGAACACCCTTTCCCTGGGCGTAGACCTCGATCTCGACGGGGTAGTCGGGGTCTCCCTCACTCTTGAGGACGCCGGCCCACACTGTCTTTGTGCGCGCGCCCTGTCGCCAATTCCCGGTGGTGATTGCTCTGGCCGGCGCGACCGTAAAGACGGGCATCTCGTCGAACATTGCGCCACAAGATCCCGTCCAACGACCATCGGAACGGTGGAACTGGCAGTCTGACGGCGCAGCAATTGCCGCGGAATCGGCAGTGGCGATGCTGCGTAGCTCGACCGCGGCCGTACCAATGAGGAGCAATATTCCCAGCGAGACCGGCGGCCAAGATTTCAAGTGAGCTCCCCCTTATCGAATATCTAAACGCTGTTCCCCGCGCAACATGTATTCAACCATACTGTTTCGCCGACTGACGGCGCGACGGCCCGGAACAGCGGCCCGCGTCCGATCAGCAACTCGCCGAGTTTGAGTTCCTTTAGCTTGACCGTCGCTCAACATTGTACGCGCCGACAACCCAATTCCGGGGCAATCCGCCAGAAGTCGGGTCAGAAGCGCACCCAGCTGCCGTTCAATCGCTGAGGTCGCGGTGCCGTCTGGGCGCACCAGGCACAGTTCGGGTTGCCAGCCTCGCGTTGCCGGTGTTGCATATCACTGCTCCAAATACTCCTCGTATAGTCCGGACCTGATTACCGCGTGCAGTGCTCTCCCGCCCTGGCACTAAACGGAGAAGTGAAGTGGGAGAGTGTTTCGTTGCTCGGGAGCTGCCGCTCGCGACAGCCCCGCCGGTCAATTACCCTCGCCTTGCGACTCTCCCGAAAGCCGGCACTCGGCAAGCTAGTGGGCGCGAGGCAATGAGCTGTTGGCGGCGCGATAGATCACCTTGCCCTCCCGGCTCAGCATCACGATGCTGGGCTCACCCCCTTTGTCCACGCCAATGCGGATGCGCGGACGACCCTGCGGGTCGGAAATCAGGAGCTCGGCCTTCTGGTTCTCATCGGCGAGCGCAATGCGCTGCACCCCCTGACTGTCCTCGACAGCACCCGTGTACGGTCGGCGATCGAAGATATCGAAGGCCGCGCGCCACCTTGCGCCGTCGGCGCTCTCTTGTTTCCAGATTCTGATGCCATCAGTCGCCTGATACGTATAATCGAACGTCAAGTTCGCCACGTCGTTGTCGCGCAATTTCGCGAACGCGAGGCCACCGGTCTCCTCGCCCTTCGGATCCAGGAATAACACGCCCGCCGCGTTATTGATGCTTCGAGGATATTCTTTGCCGTGAATGATGGCACCGGGAAGCCGAGCACTATTTGCGATGATCAAGCGCGTAGTTCCATCGACGTCGGCGATGTTGATGCGCTGTACCGTAATCGTATCGTAGGTTGTCGACGGAGTTGTCGAGGACGTTTTGGCTGCGGCAGCCGCGATTGGCAGATAGGGCCGTAGTAGCAGACCCCAGACTCCGGCGGCCAAGATTGCGAGCAGCAGCTGAGTCAGACGTTGCGAGGAACTCGTATGTGGCGACATGATTGACACCTCCCGCTCGTGGCGAGCATCAGTTGCGCGGGAATTACTGTCAAGCTCCGTGCTCTCCAGCACCAAGCAATCGCCGAGGACGGCGTGTCCTTATGGGCCAGGCAGGCAGTACAGGGCCTGGACGCCGAGTTGGGCGCCGACAACCAAACTCCGATTGCGTCATCCCCCTTACCAGGCCGCGCTAGCCACCATCGGTGCGACAGTGCACAGACAGCGCGGAAGCGAGTAAACTCCCATCCCCCAAAATTCAACCACCAGCTGGTAAGGAGGTTGTCACGCAATACGCACGGCCTCAATCGCCGTCGTTTTTGCGGTGCCAGAGCAGCAACCCTTGTCGCTGGCACGCTAATTCGTCCACGCCTAATTCCTCAGAATGGAGTAAATCCATGAGTGCAGTTATACAGCCGAACGATACGACCTCTATACGCCCGTTTGACGTGAAGTTTCCGGAAACGGAACTTGCCGAATTGCGCAAGCGCATTAACGGGACCCGATGGCCTGAACGCGAAACAGTCACGGATGCATCGCAAGGCGTGCAGCTTGCGACCACTCAGGCTCTCGCGCGCTATTGGGGGTCGGAGTATGACTGGCGCGCGTGCGAGGCGAGGCTGAACGCCCTGCCGAATTTCATCACCGAAATCGACGGGCTGGACATTCACTTCATCCACGTCCGTTCGAAACATGAAAATGCGTTGCCGATCATCGTCACACACGGCTGGCCCGGTTCGGTAGTCGAACAGTTGAAGATTGTCGATCCGCTCACCAATCCGACGGCGCATGGCGGGAAAGCATCGGACGCCTTCCATCTCGTGATTCCGTCGATGCCGGGCTACGGGTTCTCCGGCAAGCCAACCACCACCGGCTGGGGCCCGGCCCGCATCGCAAGTGCCTGGGTTGTGCTGATGAAGCGCCTGGGCTATACGAAGTTTGTGGCGCAGGGCGGTGATTGGGGCGCGGTCGTCACCGATCAAATGGGCTTGCTGGCGCCTCCGGAGTTACTCGGCATTCACACCAACATGCCTGGCATCTTTCCAGCCGACATTGACGGGGCGGCCTTTTCAGGCGCGCCGGCGCCAGCGGGTCTCTCTGCCGATGAGAAAGTCGCTTACGAGCGCCTGCAATTCGTCTATCAAAAAGGAATCGCCTACGGGTTCCAGATGGGGCTCAGGCCGCAGACGTTGTACGGAATCGCCGATTCGCCCGTCGGCTTGGCGGCGTATTTCCTAGATCACGACGCACGCAGCTACGAGCTGATCTCACGCGTCTTTCAAGGACAAGCCGAGGGCCTCACGCGCGACGACATCCTAGACAACATCACGATCACCTGGTTGACGAACACGGCGCTTTCTGGCGCCCGTCTCTATTGGGAATATTGGGGCAAAGGGTATTTCAATGCCAAAGGCGTCACGATCCCGGTTGCCGTGAGCGTCTTCCCCGACGAACTCTATCCAGCCCCGCGAAGCTGGACAGAAAAGGCGTATCCGAAGTTGATTCATTACAACAAGCTCCCCAAGGGCGGCCACTTTGCGGCCTGGGAACAACCGAAGCTCTTTTCAGAAGAGGTTCGCGCGGGTTTCCAATCACTGCGCAATTAGTGGACATGTTCTTGTGCCCGCAGATACGTGTCTGCGGGCTTCTTTTTGCCTGGCCGGCCGAGGCGACTAGGTTCGCGTACCCGCTTCGGGTTGAAACAGATCCCGTGCAAGCGAATTGGCCGCGGTCTGCGGCTAGCGGCGGTGCGACGCAAATGTAGGGGAACAACAATTGTCGAGCGTAACATCGGCAGGTCTCCCATTAAAGGCGGCTGCATGTGGAGACCATTCCACTACAGAGCGTTTGCGATCCTTTGGTCGGCAACGCTGGCATCGAGTATCGGGGGATGGATGTCCAGTTCAGCCTCTGCATGGCTCATGACCACGTTGAATTCCGACCCTTTTATGGTATCTCTGGTGCAAGTCGCCTCGAGCTTACCGATGTTTATCTTCGCTCTGTGCCCCGTTCTAGCGACGACCGAGTACATGATCAATGAACAGGACCGAGAGAAGTTCCTTGCCATTGTCGGGTGACGAATGCGGATCGAGGAATCGAGGACGAGATTCAGCTTCTCTTGCTAAAGAAACCTGCGGAGACCACGCATTTTATCGCGGCGACACGCAAGGTAACTTGAACCCTTGAATCGGATCCCATTTCGCGTTCATCCCATGCTGGCCACGCTCGTTGCTGAGCCATTCCATAAGCGCGGGTGGGTGTTTGAAGAGAAATACGACGGCGACAGGCTCCTCGCCTACAAGGACAGAGATCGTGTCCGGTTGCTATCCAGAAACGGAAAGGTTCGCACGCGCCGATTTCCGCAAATCGCAGCGGCTATCGCAAGCCTTCACCCCCAAACATTGATTCTCGATGGCGAAGTGGTTGTATTCGACAACAAAGGGGTTTCCCGGTTTCAGCTCCTTCAACAGGACAGCGCTGACGCGGTGTATGCCGTCTTCGATTGCCTTTTTCATGGTAAGGATCTGCGACACGAACCGCTTTCTGTGCGGCGCGCGATTATGAAGACGGCGATCGGTTCGAGCCGGATGCTGATCCCGTCTCATAGACTCGCCGCCAATGGCCTCAAAGCATTCCGCACGGCGAAGCGGCGCGGATACGAAGGATTGGTCGCGAAAGATCCTTCCAGTCCATACGTGGAAGGCCGCTCCACCAACTGGCTGAAGGTCAAGGTCCACCAGGAAGAGGAGTTTGTGATCTGCGGATACACCAAACCCGCCGGCGCACGACGGCATTTTGGAGCCCTTCTCCTCGGTGCCTACGGCGAGAATAAGCTCCACTACGTCGGCAAGGTCGGCACCGGCTTCGATGAGTCAACGCTTGCTGCGTTATACAAAAGATTCCAGCCATTGGTGAGACCGAAAGTCGCGCTGACTGACCCCCCGCGAGAGAAGGGCGTGGTATTCATCGCACCCAAGCTCGTCGCCCAAATCGCCTTCCAAGAGTGGACCGCGGACCGAAAGCTCCGCCAGCCGGTGTTTCTGGGCCTCCGCGACGACAAGAGTGCCAAAGACGTGCGCTTGCCGGCATCCGCCGCGTGAATAGGAACAAAGGCGCGGAGCCCTTTCGAGTTCCCTCAAAGGGACGGTCGCGAACGGCGGATTCCGTCAGAATGTGATTGTCGCATTTCACGTGGCACCAATCGCCTATCGCCAACTGACCCCAAACCCCTTCCACAATCTGCAAGTCTCGCTATTTTCGTGATTGCACCTCGGTGAGCCGGTAGTGGCGCATTTCGGTGATCTCCGGCATGAATTCGCGAATCGCTGCGAGAAAAGCCGGAAAGTGTGGACCCTTGCGGAACCCCTGCAAATGAGCCTCGGTGGAGAGCCACTCGATACGCAACGACCAACACTTCGGCTCTTCCTCGCACTGTGTGAGTTCGTAGGCCACGCATTCCGGCGCCGCATCGAGCTGTTTTGAGGCGGTGGTATACGCACGGTGCAGTTCATCGCCGCGTGCCTGATCGACCACGGTGTAGCGAATATATTCGACTACCATTCAAGATTCTCCAGGAGTGAGCGCATGAGTGCCGCGAGTCTAGTGTCAACTCCTCGGGCCCTGACAGCCAATTTGAATGGTGCGTTGACCGCCAGGAGGCCGCGAGAGATTGAACGACTCCCTAGGGCGACGCAAGAGATCATTCATCACGAGCAGTAATCCGTCGAGAGCACCTGTTCACCGTACCGCCGCAGTCATGCGTGACAACGCGAGCGTGATTGCCTGTTCGAGGCGAAATGCAGCGTTTCCGCGTATTCTCGGATTTGATCCCGCTCGATCTCGTTGGCGACCCAAATCACGCGATGGTGCGCGCAAATTGAACAGAGTGTTAACCGCCGCTCGGTGGCAAGGGCGTTTACGATCACATTTCGGTTCGACACCATCAGGTATTCCTGACCGCAGCACGGGCATGTGACGGGAAAACAAATAGTCGGTATATCCATCGTGTACCTCCACTAAAGTTCAGGCATCTAGAATGGATCGTGCGGCAGCATCTTAAGTTCCGGCAAGACGAGGCGAGAGCCGTGACGGATAGGCCAGTTAGCAAAGAAATGCAAAGACCTTCCACCCCCACGTGGTTCATACCACTGCGACATCAATCACCGAGCGGCTCAGTAGCCGACCGGCGTCGGGTTCGACGTGAGCGTAATACCACCGAAGACTCCGTCCGTCTGATCGGCAAAACCCGCCGTGTAGAAGAGCGTGGTCACGGGCTTGTCGGCATCGCCGTTTCCGAATACGAGTGACCACAAACCCTGAAATGTGATTGGCTGACCCGCAGTGGACATCAAGGGGCCCTCGAAATTGGCCAGTGCGGTCCCGTTGGGCGAGAAAATGCTTATCGTTCCATCGCCAAAGTTGCCGATCAGCACGTCCCCCTGCAGCGACCCGAATCCGGCCGGTGCAATCGCGATTCCCCAAGGTGCGTTGAGCGCGCCGGCTGAAGCAAACTGACTAACGAGGTTGCCGCTGAAATCGAATACATCCACATACCCAAGACCAGCACCGGCGGTTTCGTCGTGCTTTGCTGCATCCTGCTTCGCGAATGTGACGTACAAATTGCCATTGAGCGCCTGAATGCCGAATGGTACGAAGCCTGCCGGTATGTTCGGATCAACGAATTTTCCCTGCATGGCAGCCGGCTTCGAAAAAGTGGTATCGAATACGTCGACTTTGTTGTTATGTAAATCGGTGGCGTAGAGAAAGGTCGCGCCACCAACTGTGCCGATCGCGAGCCCCTTGTAGACCGCATGATTGGCACCGTTCGTCACGCCGTCGTCGTATGCAGTGACTGCCGTCGCGCCACTGTCGTTTGCCCATGCGGCAATGGTTCCACCCTCGCCGTCAAAAATGAACAAGGACGATTCCTGACCGTGGCTCGTCGGAATCAGAAAACCTCCATCGCCATTGTAAACTTGGCCCGTGGGATTAGCCTGCGCGCCGCCCGCAGATGCCGGAATAGCGATTCCGACAGTGGGCGAACCGGTAGTCGTCTGCGTCTCATTGGCGCCGATACCGCTATATAGAGTGGACAGATTGCTGTTGTTGTCGGCGATCCAGAATGGCGCACCCGGTGCGAATGCGATTCCCCAAGGATTCTGTAGGTTGGCGTCGATTGTTTTGGCAGTGGCAACCACTGTGTTGTTGTTCGACACCAACGCAGTGTCGGTGAATCCCATCGCTGCAGGAGGAACCGCCTGACTAGCGCTGCCACCGCCGCCGCACGCGACAACCGTAAGGGCACAAACAATGCCGAGCTGCGCCGAAACTGACGGGCGGCTCGTAATACTACGATACAAAATCATTGAGGCTCTCCGAACTACACAGAAGTGGATTTACCTGCGTTAGTACCGAGTCAGAGAGAAATCGTTGAATCGGCGAAAGACTAGCGGCAACGGAAAGCAAGAATAAACCTTCTCGTAACACGCCACGCTTTCCTCCCGCTGTCAACTATTTCGATCATACGGAATAAAACAATTAGGCCTGTAGTCTTACTGCCTAATGCATTAAGACTGCCGGTACTGAGTCTCCGGTGCATGACGAAAGCAGCGCATCTTGTCCCGGCCATCAGTTCTGGCTCCAACAGGTCCGCCGATCGATCTGCAGCGCTCCCCTTCGAGTTCTTACTCTTATATATGGGGTGGCTTCGTCCGCGCGCCTGATCGGACTGTTGGAAGAGAAATGTGGTGCGGCGATTGCGTTTGTGGCACAAAGGACGCCTTCATCGTCGTAGGGAGATGCACATGAACAATGAAATCAACACGTTCAGCCAAATCAAGGCGACCTTGATTGACCTTGCGATTCGCTTTGGACCTAAGTTGGTAACGGCGATTCTCATTTTGGCAGTGGGTGTATTTATTGCCAATTGGTGCGCACGCGCTCTCGCGCGAGCATTGCGTCGATTCGACCTCGAGCCGCCGGTAAAACAACTGCTGACGCGATTGGCGCGCGTTTCAGTTCTTGCGATATTCCTGATCGTGGCACTGCAGAATCTCGGTGTCGAGCTACTACCGCTCATTGCGGGCCTGGGTGTCGCAGGCGCCGGAATCGCACTGGCCACTCAGGGAGTATTGAGCAACGTGGTCGCAGGATTATCGATCATCTTCACCAAACCGTATCGAGTTGGCGAATACATCGCAGTGGTGGGCGTCGAAGGCGAAGTAACCGCAATCACCTTGTTCAATACGGTACTCACACACCCCGATCGCTCCCGCATCGTCGTGCCTAACCGCAAGGTTGTCGGCGAAATCCTGCAAAATTTCGGCAATATACGACAGGCGGATATCGTGATAGGCATTGCCTACGAGTCAGATTTGCCAAATGCTCTGAATGCGATTCGTGAGGTGGCACGGGCCAACTCTCGTGTTCTGGCTGACCCGGATCCTGTAGTGCAGATCAGCATGCTTGCCGATTCTGCGGTGCAAATCGCCGTTAGACCCTGGGTTGCAGTTACGGATTTCGGTGCGATTGTCGGCGAGCTGAACCTGTCAATTGCTGAGGATTTGCGGCGTCGCGGCATTGTCATTCCGTTTCCCCAGCGGGACGTGCGCTTACTCAACTGCGCCGCATGATTTCCGCGCCCGTATCATACGTAGGCTGTCGCAGTATGGCGGACGGCCCTCTCTGCGACCGTGTTCGACGAAGTCTACGATTGGCACTACCATCCCACATCCGATGAGCTGTTCGTCGTTGCAAGCGGATGTCCGGCGCAGAAACTGTCTTCGTCGACGCGCCTTGATGACCGCAACTCGCGTCCATACCCTCGCCGCCTGCTGCCCAACCCTAAATTGGCGACCTCGCGATGCCTCCATAGGGACGCGTGATGACCTCGAGCACGTGGCCATCGAGATCTTCGAAATATACGCCGCGACCGCCGTCGTTATGGTTGATCTCGTTAGGCCGAGATTTTCCCGGATCAGCCCAGTACGCTAACCCCTCATCGCAAATTCGAGAGAATGTCGCGTCAAATTCGCTCTCCTCGATAAGAAATGCGTAGTGTTGAACCGAGATAGGCCCGCTTTTTTCCATGAAATCGAGCGAAACGTTGTTGGCCAGTTGGACCACCATGAAATGGTAAAACGGTGCTGCGGGAGAGCAGCCGAGAATTCGGACCAGAAACGCAGAGGATCGCTTCTTGTCGCGGCACCAGACGATCGTATGATTCAGCTGAACTGGCATGATGTCATTCTTCTCAGCGCATTTAGAGTACTTAATTGCGACTTCTAGGTCGAAAGTCACCCGCGAATCAAGCTCCACCAGTACCCCTCGCCGCGTCCCTTCCGCCTCTCAATCAAGCACCTTCCGCATTCTTACGCACGCCATTTTGTGGCCACCGCTCAGAGTATGCTCTCCACGGTTCGTTTCTCGATAGCCGTGATACGCATAAAAGAGCTCTGCCGTCAAAGAACGGCCACCTCTGTGGTTTCATTGGGTCTGCACACCGCGCGTCTGAGCCTCTCAAAACTAAGATCTCATCTCGGCGGTGACTTCCCCCTGAGAAACATTCGCGAACGCTTGAAGTGCCAGATCTATGCGCCACCTATTTAAGAAGGCACGCCGCGAAAAATATCGTCACCGCTTTATGACTCGCGTCACTAACCAGGACGCATTATGTCTGCTGACGCCTCACTGCGATGTCGTCGGATCAATTGAGTGCTGGTACGTCGCCCACAAAGGAATACAGTGGTATCCGGCGCCGCGGAGCGCGAGGCGGTTTCCTATTTCGAGCGGTAGTCCCCTTGCCTCTCGAGCGACTGTTTCGCCTCCGCGGATGCCACCTCTTCGTCGGGTATTCTCCGTCTGGTCGGGCTGTTCGTACCGCTGATTGGATGTCCCTTCGAACAACCGAAGGATCACCCTGAAGCCTATCCCAAGGATTGCAATATCTGCATAGTAAAATCATCAGAAGGAAAAAAAGTTTCCAGCGCCAGTTCCTGCAAGGTTACGTCAACAGGAGAGCCAAATATTGTCGTAGTGCTGATAAAACTTAGCACTCCAGAGGGACTCCTAAATTTGAGTGGCACGGCAATGCCCATATGCTCGCCCTGCAGATGTTCCTCCTGATCACTTGCGGGTGCCGGCAAGTTGCGCAATTCGGCGAGTAGGGATGCCAGTACCGGATCCGCCGTCGCCTCAATTTGATGGCTTAGTCGTTCAAACAAGTGTGCGCGCCACTGCGCCAGGTTGAGGATGCTTGGCGCAAGCCCTCTCGGATGAAAGGTCAGGCGCAATACATTCACGGGTGGCTGCAACAGTGACTCGTCAACACCGGTGAAAAATTGTGCCACCATGCTGTTGGCCGCGACCAAGTTCCAGTGTCGATCAATCGCTAGTGCAGGAAATGGCTCATGGCATTTTAGAACCAATTCGACGGCCTTTTTGGGGTTGACCCCGCCAATTTTGAGCACCTACGCATGCTTATGCGCACGGACACGCCGAGGTGGCTGGGCAATGCGTCGAAACTATTCTTCGTGCCGGAGACCTCGCCGGAGACAATTCAGTGGGGCGTGCGGATGTGCACGGAAAATTCAATATTTGCGCTGACTCAGACAAACCACACGGACGTTGAGACTGACTTCCGGGCGGAGCTGCCCAAGGTCCGTGTCCCGACGCTAGTGATTCACGGCGATGCCGATCGCACTTGCCAAATCGAGACGACCGGGCGACGAGTGGCACAATTGATTCCAAGCGCCGAACTTAAGGTCTATGAAGGTGCCCGACACGGGCTCTTTATTACGCACATGGAGAGGCTCAACAATGATTTGCTGACGTTCGTGCAGAGCTAGAGCCACTCTGTTATGCGCGACCAGCTCAATATCTTCCGTTATCGCAAATCATCACGGCGTTTCCAAATGATAACCTGTCCGTTTCGACGCCTGTGACAAGAAGATAACAAAAAGATTCCCAGAGTATTTGTCGATTCAGGGTTCCAATCGCCAGCGGAATTCTGCATGTGAAGAATAGATAAGTGTGGCTGGTGTGTGGTTGTAATCGAATAGACTGATCACCGGCGCCGCGGGGTGCGAGACGGTTCTCGTATTCGGTAGTCCCCCTGCCTCTCGACGACTGTCTCGCCCTCGTGGATGCCACTTCTACGTTGGGTATTCTCCGTCTGCCCGGGCCGTTCGTACTTCCATGTACTCGCCCGGCATCGGCGCCAATTCCCGTTAGCCCTTGGGAGGCTGGCAAGGCGGCGGCGTGGCGTCGTGGCACAGGCCGGTGCGCGGATCTCGATGTCCAGCCCCAGTGCTGTCTTGTTCCGGAGGGTTAGTTAGGCAACCTGACATTAGCCAAGTAGCAGCAAGAACAGTTACGACCATCTTCACGATTACCTCCTGGTATTCTGCATCTTGCCGGGCTGTTTGGCGCCATGAGAGATCTATATCGAGACCGCGCCCGATCTGATGCGCCTCGCAACCACCTAGTGCAGCACACTGGTCTGAACGGCCGAGCAGCAATTAGAAACCGTCCAATACACCGCCAACGCAGAACAGAACTTGAGCGCCGCAATGGCGGCCAAAATGCTAGGCACCAAAAGGAGTATCGGGCGCATCTGCTCGGGCAAGTCCGGATTCGCCGTCATCATCAGCATCGTTGTAAAGGCAGCCAAAATGGCAAACACAGGATCCGGGCGCGCCAAGGTTTCCACCCACAGGAATCGCGCCCCGTTGACCCCGGCTCGAAGCGTCTGATACATGCCCAAAAACAGCGGCATTTGCAGGAGAGACCTAAGAGACTGCGCCAGTCCATCACCGTCATGCCGTTATCTTGGTATAACTTCATCATGCGCTCGGCATAAATTCGCGGTTCATCGCCATTTTGGCGCTTCAATCGCGCAAGTTCCGGTTGCAGCCGCAGCATTAATACTGAAGCCCGTACCGAGGCCAAGATGCGACGAGAAAAAGGTGAGCAAGCTTTGAATGACGTTTAGCCAGTACGTCCAGAGTTCCATCTGACTGCCTCCTAGATTCGAGACATCCTAGCAGTTCTCCGTCTGACCGGCCCGTTCGTGCCGCTGACGCTCCGCTTTCCCTGCTTCGCTGCGGCGACGCATAGTCACTTGGCGGGCGCTACGCCGCCTGCCTTCGGGCCGGCGGCAGTCCTTTATATAAGGCACTATTTCCGAGTCGACAGTTTGAATAGCTCGTTCTTCCAGCATTCCGGTTCACCGTCCTTGCATTGGAAGACGAGCAGATTAACATCGGAGGCTTTCGTGGCGTGCTGATACTCCAGGCGCACCTGGTACGCGCCGCGTCGCAACGGCACGATGTACGCCCTCTGCCCGCCGTCGCTGTCGATCAGTGGCCGGCCCGCGACGGACAGGCGCACCTTATTGCTCGATTGGACTCCGAACACGTAATAGCCCTCGACCGGAATCTCGAGACTGCGCTCCACGGTAACGGCAAATGCGTCGCGTCCGGCACCGGGAAAGTCGATCTCCTTTTCCGTGTCGACGGTCTTGAATGCCTTGGTGTGCTTAAAGTTCGTCCAGGCTTCTACAGGGTAGAACGCAATGTGCCAGGCGTCCGTTCTTCCATTCGCTGTGCGACTCGGCGACAACACCGTGCCGCTGCTCAGGCCGTGCGGGAGCGCACGATCGAAAACGCCACGGTTTGACAGCAGTTTGAGCTGCGTCCTCTCCGGGTCTGAGATTGCTAACGCTCCGTCGACCCTCGGCGACGCGGCGGTCGGCTCAGAACCGTCGGTGGTATAGTGCAGATCTAAGAAGCGATACGCATCACCGCCTGCCATCAGGAATACCGGCTTGCCCTTGATCACGATACCGCCCGTCGGAAAGATGTCGATGGTACCTGCCGAATAGCCTTGATACGCGAACTTCAGTGCATCGTAGGTCCCCTTGAGCTTCAGAGAATCATGGCTCTCATCGGGATACGCCGTGATTTGCCAGTGCAGGTCGGGGGACGCCTTGTGTTGAAAGATTGGTTCGATCGTCGACATGCCCATGCCTTCGAATGCGTAGCGGCTGCGGGCCGCAATATAGATCGCTTTGCCTTTCATCGGCATGTCGGGCAGTTTCTGGTCGATAACGGCATCTAGCGCATGCTTGTCCCACCACATGGCCGGATCGAGAATCAGGTAACCATCGAACAGCGCAGGCTCGTTCAGCAGCGCGTACATCAAAAACAGTCCGCCAAACGAGTGGCCGTGAACCAGGTGAACCTGGTTCGTCGGGTAGTGCTGATCTATGTACGGGACGAGTTCGGTCTTCAAAAAGCTAAGGAAGTCGGCTGCGCCACCCGAGTGCTGCCTGTCGGCGACCACGGTCGGGGTGAAGTCGTGATCACGAGTGTTGCCGTGCTCGTCGATCACATTTGGCACGCCGACCACGATCACCGGCGGGATGAATAGGACCTGGCGCATAAAACTGACGATGTCGACCACGATCTTTGCGTTCCAATCGCCGTCGAGCACGTATAGGGTTTCGTAGTGCTGCGTGGCATCCTTCTCGAATTCCTTCGGTAGATAGACTTCGACGGGCCGATTTTGCTTGAGGATTCTCGAGTAGACCGAATCCTGTCTGGCTGTCAGTAGCTGCGCCTGGACGCCGGTCCAGGCAAACAGAAAGACGCAAGACACGAGGATGCGAACAAATAGACAGCCGGTGTGCATCTTTCTCCCTTTGCTGCCGTCGTCGGCGATTGAATGCAATTCAGCACAACACAGTATGGGTGGCGTTACCGCCAGCCAGTCCGCAGCGGGTAAATCACTCGAGCTCCGTTAAGTCTAGCCATCTGAACACCTCGCCACAACGTGACTGGCCAGGCCGTGCTGGTATCGACACCCTCTGGAAGATACCAGGCGATGTCCCACACGCCCCGCGCCCCTAGCCTAAGGCGTAGTATTCTGCTTCTGTTCGGGCCTACACAGGGGGCACGCATGGCTTTACCCTCACTGGATGTTTTCGTTAGCTTGATTACGATTTACGTCGTTCTGGCGCTCACAGTGAGTGCTCTCACCGAAATCATTACCCGATTGGTGGGATTGAGGAGCGTTGGGTTGAAGTCCGGGATACGCAGCATCCTGCAAGATCCCAATGTGAAGGGCCTATCCGACGAGACCAAAAGGTTTTGGAATAGCGGAATCATTAAATCAGCGACCGACGGTGATCCCTCCCCCAACTCACTCGATGCGCTGACTTTCGCCACCGCGACGCTCGGAACCGCAGGCTTGGATGTCTTGCGTAATGCTGGTCAAGTCAAAACAATGATTGCCGATGCTCCGATAAATTCGCACTTAAAAGACGTGCTGGCCGGGCTAGCGGATCGCAGTCTGTCTAGGGGTACGACATTGCACGACGAGCTCGCCCAGCATTTTGACGCGACAATGGAAAAGATCGGCCGCTGGTACCGACACTGGACACAAGGCATTGCCTTCGTGCTCGCGGTTGTCTTCACTGTCTACGTCAATGCCAATACACTCGACATGCTTCACCAACTCACAGCGCACCCGGAGTCGCGCTTGGAACTCGCAAAGATTCAGTCGAGCCTGTCTGCGGACCCCGCCGACCACGCCCGCGCGATGAACAATTTGAAGGATCTCGACGCTATCATTACAAGCGACACTCTGAGCGGTAAGGGGCTGCTGCCGGAGATCACGAAAGATCCGTTCCGCACGATCGTTGGACTCTTGATCACCATTCTCGCGGTCAGCTTGGGCGCCCCGTTTTGGTTTGATGTCCTCGCCAGAATCAATCCAAAGGCAAGCGGCGCAGATCGGCCGCCTTCCAGCGTTTCGAATCCGCCAGCTCCAGGGAAGTCGAACGCGCCCCATGGCGAGAGTGAAGTCTGAAACTGTTCGAAACATGATCGGCACTATGTTAGATGGCGAACAGACATCCTTAGTGTCATCTGATAGAAAGGTCCGCCCGGAAACCTCCTCCGCTTGGAAAAGGAGCGCTCATGGCAACGCAAATGGAATCGACACCTCGGCCGAATAAGTCGAGGGCGAACTCACGTAGTCAGAACGCGGAAGCACAACCTGAAATCGATTCAAGTGTCGTAATCAAAGAGACCGGGCAAGATGTCGAGCCACTCACCGAGGAGCAGCGCCGCGAGCTCATCGCAACGATTTGGCGGGAAATATATGGCCCTTCGCCTTCCACAACCTCTCTGACGGATCGCGCTACCGATCGCATTGGCTGCAGGAAGTAGAGGTCGCCGGTGCCTCTAACAAGCCGATAGAGCTTGAAACGGCCCCGCAGAGGGTGAGGCGCAAATCCATGCACTGGCGTTCGCCGACATGCGGCTCGCCCATGCATTCACCCGCTATCCGCCGGCAGGATACCAAGCAACATCTTCGCCGTTGCCTGATAGGCCGACAGACTTGCACCCGGCAGAAAGGCGTAAAGGGTTGTCGGGTAGATAAAGTCGCCAATGAACAGCCGTTTTGATTGCGCATCGAATAGCGCGACCGAACTCGGTGTATGACCGGGTGTCGACAAAACCCGCAGCGATCGTCCACCCAAATCAATGACCGCCCCCGGCTCAAGCCATTCTGCGACCCGAATCGACGGCGCATCACGACGATCGACTAGTCCCATGTACTCGTATCGGCCTGGGCGGAAGAACCCGCCGGACACATCCGCCCGGGTTTCCGGCAGATCAATCTGATATCACTCGTACCAGTGCCAGAATCAAACAATACCGCGCGAGTCGTCCCGACAATCAGGTAGGAATAGTTTTGCTGGTAATAGCGCGGCTCACCAATCGCGAATGTCCGCTCCCCCAAATCCTGAACCGCGAAATAATCATCCACCATCTCACCCTTTGCGATTTTCACCGGCGCCGGATCAACAATCGTATGAGGTTCCAGCCATGCCGCCAACTCGCCATCAATGTACGGCGCATACCACGCCGCTAAGGCCACGCCCAAGCAAAGCACACCGACGATAACGGCCGCAGCTTTCTCATCTACTGCCTGTTGAAGCTCGGCACAAACATTCCCACCCGCCCTCGAAAAGCCCGATAGTCCGCGCCCAACGGGCTTCCTAACAACACCCTCTCATCATCCAACGCCATATACACAAACAGTCCCATGTTCAGCAGACACACGCTCCCGACAATGAACGACGGGAAAGCGACCGTGACGGCGACAAATGCCACCATATAGCTTAAATAAAAGGGATGCCGCACATACCGGTAAGGACCAGCGTCGCATACCGCGTGCGGCACTTCACCAGCCAATCCAACATAGAAATTCCGATCAACCACGGTGCGACGAGTCCACTCATAGAGCATCACCGCACCCAACGCCAAAATGGCACCGCACACTGCCGGAAGCACCCGTAAACCGTAAAACAGTCCCATGAAGATCACGCATAACATCCCGGAGATGAAGGAAATCTGACCCAGCACCGCGCCGTTGTCACGAAGCTTGGGGACCGTGAAGATATTGGCGCCGGCAGAGATGAAGTACGAAAACGGCACAGCCATCCACAGCACCAACGTCAGATGAAGCGCGGTTTTCACAGTTCTTCGTCTGGCCAAACCATTCGCATTGCCGTGTACTTGCCTGGCTGCTTTCGGGCAAAATACGCGCCGCCTCTCAGCTCTGCAAGCGTCTTCATGCCGTTCTCAGAGCGTCTAGCGCCTGTCCTAGGTTTGCCACATGAAAAACACCTGGGTTCGAAAATCGCATTTGACAATGCGCAACAAACTATCGTGTCGCTGCGACACCGTCGCGGGACGATTGCAAATACTAGTGGCATAAGGGTGCTCTTGGCGAAACCTCGCCCCGCCCCACAGCGATCGAACCCGTGCGCACAACAGGCCGAAACTTGAGGCAGGACCTTGCAAGCGAGTATGCAAAGCGGGCACGTGCAAGAGCCGCCCTCTTATCGACTTCATGGCACAACGACATGCTCGTCCTCTCCGAGTCCATCATAGTGAAGCACGCGGCTGAGTTGATCAGTCGCCGAAGGCAGCTCACCATGACGTCGAATCACGGTGTAGAGGACTCCCGGTGGCTACAGGAAGTTGAACTCTTCATCGACGAGGTTCTCGAGGGCTCGGGTGGTCACGTGAGGAGCTCCTCGGAACGACTGCAGGCTGTCAGGTGGATGATCGCTAGTGCAACGGCTCAATTCGGCTCATCAAAAGCGTCATCTTGGCTTGATGGCGCAATCGTTGCAGATGCAGCCTAGCCGAACATGGGCTGTCGCTCTTGCCGGTCAACCAAAGTCCTCCCTTGCTCAGTCAGGCAGTTTGCCGCTCTCGATGAATTCGCTGACCTCCCCCAGCCATCGCAACTGCGCTTGCCCGAGGAGTAACCCGCGACGAAGCGTGAGATAGAGGATTTGGTCGTGCTCGGACCAACCTGCAGCGCGGCCGCGGAGGCATTCCCGCCGCATCCCTCGAAGCTCATTCACCCATTCCTGTGCGCGGACGCGGATGCGCTCCAGTTCCCGATGAAATACGCGTCGGTCAGCGACATGGCATCCCAGCAGCTTGACCAGTAGATCATATTGGGGACGTGGCGGCTCGGTGGGTGCCACAATCCACCGCTTGAGCTCCTCCAATCCCCGCTTGGTGACGGCGTAGACCTTCTTGTCGGGCTTGCCCTTTTGTGCGACGACCTTCACGGTCACCTGGCCGTCCTTGTTGAGTCGAGCAAGTTCGCGATACACCTGCTGGTGCGACGCGCGCCAGAAGTGCACGTACACGGCCTCAAAGTCCTTGGTGATCTCATACCCAGTCATCTCGCCGCGCGCGAGCACCGTCAGGATGACTTCTCTCAGTGCCATGGTTGTCCTGCGATCACCGCCATATGCATATGGTTGCATAAAGACAGCATGCTGTGTAACACTATGCACCTAGTTGCATAGGCCCGGTACATGTGACGGAGGCTAACGACATGGTGCGCGGCGTACTCGGTGTAGTGGTTGGCGCTGTTGTGTGGATGATGGGGTTCTTCGTCCTTGCACTAGTACTGGCACAGCTCTGGCCCGACTACGCAATTCACGCACGGCAGTGGACGGGACAGGCCGTGTTTACGTTCACGCCACCGATGGCGTGTTGCAACCTGGTGTTCTGGGTACTTGCCGAGATAGCAGCCGGTTGGGCCGCGGGAAAGATCGCGAAGCGCCGCGAAGCGGTGTGGCTGCTGGCAGGGCTCGTGGGGATCTATCTCGCCGGCCTGCATCTTGTCCTCTACTGGCCCCGCTTCCCGTGGTGGTACAACCTCGGGGTCGTCATTCCGGCCGTTCCCGCGGTGTTCTTGGGTGGCAAGCTCGCAAACTCGCTGCGCGCGGCCCGATCCCAAGCATAAGCTAGTCAGGGCTACGCGGGGATAGACAATGAAGCGCACATGGACAATCATCGGCGTGAAAGACGTCCCGCTCAGCTTCAAATGGTACCAATCGCTCTTTGGGCAACCCGAATCGGCTCCGGGTCATGACCACTGGGGTCAGATCTGCGACTCGGATGGAACAGTGTTGCTGTGTCTCCATCGGTGGGGCTCGCACGAGCATCCGTCCTTGATGGGCCCCGACAAGGGGCTAGCGGGAAACGGACTACTTTTGTTCTTCCGTGTCGATGAATTCAGCATGGCACTGCAGAGAGCCCGCGCACTTGTGCCCAGACTCGACGAGGAGCCGCACGTGAACCCCGCCACAGGAACAAAAGAGTTTGCGCTCCGGGATCCGGATGGTTACTACGTCATGGTCAGCGCACTCGCCTAAGAGCGTACCAAGTCGCGCATTGGCCAACGAATTTATTCCTTGACCAAGATCCTAGGGACCAGATACCAAAGCGTATTGCTTCAAGAATCTAAGGGCTCGATGCCGTCATCGAACCGGCCGCACTCCGAGCGGCTGCATTGAATCGCAAGGCATCTGCCAATCTGAGGAACGCCAATAATTTCATCGGAAATCGCCCGAATCCAACCCCATTTTTCCGCCGGCGATAAAGCCACAGCAGGAGCGCCATCACCGAACCCCCCGGCAAAACGAGTTCTATCAGGGCGTAGGGCGCGATAGCCTTAAGTCGCACAATGACAGCCGCTGCATAGCCGCCCAAGTTCCGCGGCGCCGGCACCCATCGCGAGTCGCGCCCAGTTGAGTTCTTCAATATCGACATGGAATTCGCGTTGGTCACAGTGTGCATCTCTTGGATCTATAAACTTAAGACGAATGAGGCGGTCCAGATTCGACATGCCCTGGTCGACATCTCCTTGTCGCGCTCAACTTGTCGCATTACGCCACCATCGCAAACTGCAGGAGGAGTACAGAAACGCCGGTTGCCGTGACCGCCAAAAGGCCCTGCGCGAACCGCATGGTCAGATTTATGTTGTTCATGAGTGCATTTCCTTGGTTGATCGAACAGGTGACAGGATGCGCCGCCCGCCGATGCACAACAAACGCACTATCTGACCCGTGGTTAAGAAAATCTTAAAGGTAAGTCCGCCGGCCTTCCGGCTATGCACACCACGCTGTTTCCCGCTGACTATGGGCATGCTCGCTATGAGCGCCGTTGTCGCCTTACCCACAACGGCGGGGACGCCCGATCCTTATGCCATCCTGGCAGACTATGGCAAGATCGTCTCGGCCAACGGCATCGACGAGTCCTCCCAGATCTGATGTCGGCTGATTTTACCAAGGTAAAGAAACTTAGTTGCCCGGTGCTGATGTTCGCCGGTCGCTACGACTACACGGTGCCGTCAGCGTTTGTGAAACGCTGGTTCGACAAGGTTCCGGCGCCCAGCAAGCGCTCGTCTGGTTCGAGAATTCGGCCCATATGATCTATCAGGAGGAGCCAGGACGCTTTCTGGTGCATCTTGTGCAGGATGCGCTGCCGCTCGCGGCGGCGCGGTGAATGCAGCCCAAAGGTAGGAAGTCAAATACCGGTGGATTGCCGTAGCTATACTACACGGACCTGATTCGCAAAAAATAAGGAAGCTCGATGTTTTCCCACATCATGATTGGCACCAATAACCTGGAACGCGCGAAAGTCTTTTATGATTCGGTACTCGGCACGCTTGGCGTGCCGCCCGCAAGAGTCGATGCGCACAGGATCTTTTATCGAACGCCGAGCGGCGTTTTCTCCGTCACAAAACCTATAAATGGTGAGGACTCGACGTGCGCCAATGGCATGACGATCGGCTTTGCAGCCACCTCGCCTGCTCAGGCAGATGCCTGGCATGCGGCCGGCCTTGCTGCTGGTGGCACTACGTGTGAAGGCCCGCCGGGCGTGCGCGAAGGCAGCACAGGTAAGTTCTATCTGGCCTATCTTCGCGACCTTGACGGGCACAAGCTCTGCGCCTTGCACAGACTCTGAATTGGTGCTGAATCGGCTGAAGAGGAATGACCCGCCAGCATCGGTATGGAATATTGGCGGACACCGGCCCAATTGCCGACATTCGAGCGCTCGGCGGGCTTTCTGCGAACCTGCCGTTCAAACTTTGCAAATCTTTGCTCGCGTACCTAGTGCATTCCGAATCGGGCCGCGCAAATAATCCCTCTGCTGGCAGTTGCAATTGACGATCGACGTTATTCAATATACGCACGGCGGATGGAAGTTTGAACCCAAAGCGGGCGGCAGGGAGCGACATGTCTAGAACCCTTTTTGCTGTTGCGATCATCGGCGCCCTTGCTTTTGCGGTAGTTGCGTCAGCGCAAAATGCCGGCCCTGTAATTGATTCCGTCAGCATGCGCACGGAAACGCAGCGCTACGAGACGATCTACCCCGAATTTCACTTTCATGATCCCAGCGGAACCGTCCGCTTCATTCACCGCGAAATCACGGCGACAAACTCCCCGAAATCATTGAAGGTGCGGGACGGCGTGATCGATATTTCGCCAGAGCAGCAAATGAGGGGCGCCGTCTACACCGGCGGCTGGCCGTGTGGACCGGAGTCTTATTATGTGACGATACAAGCATTCGTCATGAATCTCGACGGCCAGAAGAGCAACGTCGTCGAGTACACAATCCACTGTAACCGCGGTTGATAACGAGACGCCGAGCCGAGCCGCTTCGAGCCCCCGGGTCGATTCTGGGAGTTGACCGCATCGGGCGGCAGGCGGCCAACGGCAGTTGGCGGCTAAAACATACGCTGGCACGCGATGTCATTTCTTCGCGATCGTGTAACTTCCAGCCCTCGCTCCCGGTACCACGTTCCATCCGGCCCCGAGCTCGAGCGTCCAGCCCGGCCCCTCAAGATGCGGACCTTGAGTGTCTTTGGGTGCCGCCACCGTCGCGCGGCTGAAATCGGTGGGTACCAGCACACCGTCCGTCACGTCGAGCGTGCCCCATTCGGCGGTTGCGTGAAACGTGGGATAGACGGTATTGGCGTCGCCTAATGAAACCAGTGTGCTCGGATTGAAGCTGAAGGCGAATTTCTTTCCACCAGGTAAGAGCAGTGTGGGTCCCTCGACGAGGCGCGCGCGGTAGCGCGCTTTTGCCGCCTCCGCCTTCTGGGCGCGCTCAGTTTCGGCGCTGCGAATGGCAGCCGCGCCGTAGAGGGGTGCGCGTGCTTCGGCTGACACAGCGGCATGAGCCGGTAGCGTCGAGGCGAGAAGCGAGCTGAGATCGGATCGTGCGGAGAGCTTCTTGCGCCATCCCGGTAGGCGCTGATCCAGCAGCAGCCCGTAAGGTGGCCCCGAGGTATAGGCGAACGAGCGCACAAAAGTCATGCTTTGGTCGGGATCGGTGAGCTTGCCGACCGCGCGCCACCGCGCGGAATCGCGGTCAGGTTCGCCCGCAATCGTCCCGGTATATTCGGGAACGCCTTCGGCGATTTCGAGGCTCGCTTCTGTCTCTGCGGACCCGGCAAATAGTTCGTGGCGATGGCTGCGGAAAGCGAGCGCGTCGCGGATAGCCGGCGTTTGCGCGGGCCCCTGTTCGATGAGCGCCGCGGCTAGCGCACGCCATTCGAGCTGCAGCCATAGGCGGCCTTCCGGCGTGTCGAGCTGGAGGTTGGGGGAATCCGGCGCCATGAGGCCAAGCTCCGGCTGGATGCGGTGAAATAACTCGTGGGCAAAAGTAATTCGTCGGTCGATCGTGTCGGTGGGTATGGTGGGCCACATGAGCATCGTCCAGCGCTTACCTTGCCATTCGATTGGTGCGTTCGAGACGATGATTTCTTGCGGCAGCGTGCCGACGAAGACGCCATTTGCAGCGTGCAGGACGCCGTCCGGGTCGGCTTCATTCGCAACGACAGCTCGCGTTTCGGGATCGACAAAGAACAGGCCGCCGTAGAGCTTCTTGCCCCACAGGCGCCCGCCCTCCCGGTTGGAAACCGCCTCCGCCTCCGCGAACGCGGCTTTCGCCTGCGTGATATCGATCGGCGACGCCACCGGAGGCGCTGCGGAGGCGATCGCGCAGATGAACATCAGCCATGCAAATAGCATCGGCGCCACAAGCTTCTTAAAACCAAACATGAGCCCCATGCAACTCCAAACTCCCCAAAACCACGAACCGACCATAGAGATTCGAGGGTAGCACCGTGGTGATTGAATGCGAAGCGGCTGGATCAGCGGCGAGCGGCAAGGTGTGCTGACGGCACGTAGAACTTCGATTCCGAATCCATGACCCGACGCAGCTCCTGGCACGCAGCTCCTGGCACGCAGCCCTACCCTTCCATTTATCAATAACTTAAGGCGCAATGATCTGGCAAAAGCTTGCTGACAGGATCTACGAGTTTCCGACGCAGTCAATCATGAGTTGCGAGCCAGCGCGTGATCACGCGCTGGTCAACAACGCCTTTGATCGTTGTAACGACGCCATCAGCCGAGATAAGTAACGTTCTTGGCATGTCCCCGACCCATGACGCATCGATGCTCGCGCGCTCGAATTCATCAAGTTCGGATCGAGTGGACCAGCTCTCCACTCCCTTGAGCCCTGCGTGCTCGACTGCAACCTTTACCGCATCGACGGAACCCTCGTCGGCTTGGATCAATACGAGATTCATGTCGGGATGCGCTTTCTTCATCTGACCCCACTTCGGCAGCTCGACAAGACAGGGCCCGCACGTCAGTCCCCAGATGTGCACCACCAAAGGCTTGTGAGCATAGGCGGACCTGATCTGTGTGAAGCTGTCTCTATCAAACGGACGAACAGTTCCAACGTCAGTCGAGGAAGCCGGCTGCGCGACGAAGGCGCACGCGGAAAAAAGCCAAGATGCGTAGGAGTTGCGAATCATGATGCCTCCAATTTGATGAAGCGGTAACCTTGGTCTCGCGTGGCCCACGACAAGAAAACGGCTCCGTCGTGCGCAATCAGCACCGGATGATCCGCCGCATGATCTGTCTGCGCTACGATACGTTCGTTCGTCCAGTGCCGACCGGCGTCGTTTGAGTATTGCTCTTTGATGCTGATGTGTCTGCCGTCAAACTCTTTCCACGCGAGCCAAATGTGGTTGCCCAGGGCGAGCAGGCTCGGACGCCCGGGCTGCTGTGCAACGTTGCCGATGGGCACGGCGTCGGAGAATTGTTGTCTGTGATTCTCCGATCGTGCGTAAAACAATCCCTGACGCGCCTTCCCCTGCGTGAACCAGGCCGCATGCAGCGCTCCGTCCGCCGAGACGGCAACACTGGGTCCATGATGCGGGCACCCATCGATGAACCAATGGTCTTCGGCCACTCGCCGCAGCAGCGCGGGCTTTCCCTCCGAATTTAAGAGAATCACCGCGGGATCGCGTTCGTGTTCCGCATAAATGGCGCGAAACACAATGACCGGTTGACGCAATGCATCGAAGGCCAGTGCCAAACGACAACACTCACAGGTATTGTCTTCGGCAATCGTCTCGCCTGAAAAGGTAGCACCGGCATCATCGGACCAGGCGTACGCGAGGGCGGCTCCTGCTTGGGCACGTCCCTGTTTGCTTGCGCGCGCCACCGTCCGTTTATCGAGCCACGCAGCAAACAAGCGGCCAGTCGAAGTAAAAGACAGCACCGGAAAGCGCTGGCTTGCTGGATCCGAAGATAAGGACCTCGGGACGCCGAAGCCCGGTCCGTCCTTCTCCCAAATCGACGCCGACGTGGCTATCCAAATTTGCGCGTTATAGGCCTTATCCTTGAACACACCGTAAGCCATCACCGCACGCCCCTGAGCGTCAATCGCCAGCTGCGGTTTGGCGTCCGCGCCGAAATCGATGGATTCGCCGTATTGGCCGATTATTGTCGCAGCTGTAAAGGTGCGGCCAAGGTCGGTGGAGCGCGCCACCGACACGGCACCGCCGGCGACCCATGCTACCCATAGGTTGTTGTGCGCATCGAAGGCCGGGGTCACGGCAGTGGCACATTTAAGTTCCGTGCCGACGCAGCCGCCGGCATCCACTCGAGCATGTTGGTGCATTGGAGCAGACGGCAAGTCAGCTTGTGCCCACGCAAGTAGGCCTGGGCACATGACGCTCAGAATAAAGCCGGCTCTTTGTGCAAGTTGGAGGAATTGTCTCGACCGTGTATGCATGGTGCCCTCCTGCTATTGGGGCAATGTGGAGTTACGAGTTCAAAATTTCTGGCGCAACGTCATGCTGACCGTGCGCGGCAGGGCCACGGTAATACCTTGTAGAACGCTGGCGCTACCATCGGTATAGGTTTTGTCGAAAATGTTCTGCACCGCCACGCTGGCGGCAAAACCGTGGCCGAACCGATACGTACTACTAAGGTCCACTACCGCATAGCCGCCTTGACGGAACAGCGGTGACGCATTGAGGCTGCTCAAGGTCATGGAACTGTTGTAGCGAACATCGACAAACTGCGCCCAATTCTCCAGCGTATCCCAAGTGAAATTGCCGCCGGCAACAAAGCGCGGCACCAACGGTAATTGCCTGTCGATGGGATCGCCGGTCGTGGTCCGGGTGTAGTACGCCTGAGTGCCGGTCACGTAAGTGGCCAGATTGAGCACCGGTGCAATTTGCCATTTGGCGTCCAGCTCAACGCCGTTGGAGCGCTCATCTTGTCCGTTGGTGTAGAAGCTCACCGTGCCCGGGCAGAAAACATTGGCGGCCCCCGTGTAGGTCGCGCCGCAAATAGCCTGAACCGGCGCAGGCACTACCGACCCCGCGTTGATCTGATAGGTAGCGACCATGTTCCTCACGTTTTCCTGAAAGACCGTCAAACCAAAACTGAAGCGATCACTGCGCCAGTCCATTCCCAGTTCTTTGCCAACCAAGGTTTCCGGGCCGAGCAGCGGGTTTGCAATCGAGATCGAACTGCTGCCGAAGCTGCGATAGAGATTGTTCAGTCCTGGTGCGCGAAAGGCCTCGTAAACGGAACCTCGGAAGCTCAAGCTTTGAGTACCTTGATATCTGAGTGACAAACTCGGATCGAACTTGGTCTTGCTGCCGCCCGGCACCGCTCCGCCCTGCGGCGAGCCGGCGACCGGCGTCGCCGCATTTGAGTAGTTGGTCTGAATCGCCGTGCCGTTGCTGCTTTGGTATCGATCTTCGCGAGCGCTGATGGTGACTTCCAGTCGATCGATTGGCCGCAGCTTGATTTGAGAGAAGACTGCAAAGAAGTCTTGGTCGCCCGCGCCATAATTGGTCCGCTGCACGCGCAGCACTTGGGGCAACGCAAGCGTTGGGGTCCGATAAGCCTGTTGAGCATCGCTTGCCGAAATGGCTCGATAATCTGCGCCCAATTGAGCATCTGTGAGAACGCCGTGAAAGGTGTGCGAATAGATGAGCGAGGCGCCTCGCTCGCGGTAGGGATTCGCATCGTATGAAGTGGCGTACTGCAAGACTTGACCACCCCGCTGTTCCGCGGATGCACCGGAGCCTGATACAAACGCCCCGCACGCGTAGGGGCTCGCAACGTAGCATCCCGCGCCGTTGTATTTCGTGAAGTTGACGTTTTGGCCGTAGAACGTTGCCGCCAAGCGGCTCGCGGCATCAAACGTTTCCGTCAACCCTCCCTGGAAATCCGGTCCCTTTTGGTTGTTCGCTCCGTCGGCGTAGCCGCCGATGTCCTGCTTTTGGACGTGGTAGCCGGCTCGGAGGAAACCGCTAAGATCGGCGGTCGGTTGAAAGTAGGCACCGATTCGGAAGTTTTGACCGCTTGCCGAGGAGTCACCGCGGCCCGGCCAAAAGCCGGCTCGAAACGCACGCGGAGCGTTATTGTAGCCATCGCTTTGGAAAGTATCGGCCGACAAACCGATGCTCAAGTAGTCATTGACGACTTCGTTCTTGTTGATCGATGCTCGGTACGTGCCCATGCTAGCGCCCGTGAAGGATGCTTCGCCGTCGTTCAACTGCGGCCGGCTGGTTACGATATTGATGACTCCGCCGACCGCCAGATTTCCCCACGCGGCGGATCCACCGCCGCGAACAATCTCCACGCGATCAATGTTGCTTGGCACGCGAAACCACTCAATGGTCGTGTAGAAGGGATCGATGATCGGCACGCCGTCAACCAACACCAGCACCTTTTTGCTCAATCCTCGGAAGGTGATGTTATTTCCCGTCGGGTCCGTCGTATAAAAAGGCGAGCCAGGTATTAGAAGTCCCGGTACTTGCCGCAGTACCTGATCCACGGTTGCTGCGGGGGAATATTCGAGATCCTCTTTTGAGATGATCGTAGTGTGCAAAGGCACGTCCTGCAGCTTGGTATCGAATCGCGTGGCATTGACCACAACCTCCGCGAGACCTTCGCCAGGGTTGCTTTCCTCAGCGCGGACCACAGAGCAGCCAAGCACCATGAGTGAAATGCCCAGTGCCCCAACTGAAATATTCATTTGCCTCGTCCTGGTGGCGCGTGCCGATAGACGCGCGGCACCACACCCGTTACAGGTGTGACGCTTCGCGCCGCATCAAAGCTCGATACCTAGGCGAGTGAGGGAGGTCCGCGGGGAAATTGTTGGCGAGGAGGGCCAAAGGTCAACAGCGTCTGGGCCGCCGGTTGAGGCCGCAGTCGGTGCATGACAGCGACGATCGGCACTACCGGCAGTGTCGGCATCAGAGCGGGGCCGGCGCTCTGTGCATAGGGACAGGTGGGATCCACGTCCGACGGCGTGGGATCTTGCGAATCAGAGTGATGATGATGGTGATGGCCGGCAGCCATCATCTGCGGCTGGCACAGCACAATTTGCCAAGCGCCATCGACCGACGCGACCATGAATCCCGCTGGGATTGCCGCGCGCAGCAGCAGCACGGGCAGCACAAAAGCTACCAGGCACAGCAGGCGAATCGGACGGGATCTCAACAAGACTCTAGTTCCTCCTATCACCCTTATGGATTGAACTTGCTCGGCGATCAATGGGCGCAATCATGTATTAGTGAATCAACGACTGCCGCTTGCCGAAAGGCCTCTCGGTCGGCGCCGGAATGCGCCCAGCAGCGCGCGCAGTGCGGCCGGACGCAACGGCTTGTGCAGCAACGGGTAACCGGCAGCACGCGCCATAGCGGCAAGGTCAGCACTGTGGTCGGCTGTGATCAACGCTGCGGCCAACCCCGTGTTCTGGGAGGCATGCATCCTACGTAACAGCCCAAGCCCGTCGATGCCGTCGCCGAGATGACAGTCAGCCAGTACCGCATCGATATCCAGTTGTCCCGCGAGCCGCAAGGCATCGAATGAATTTCTGGCCTTGACGACGACCACTCCCCACGTCCCCAGCAATGCTTCCATGCCGTCGAGAATCGAGCTGTCGTTGTCGACACACAACACTCGCAGCCCGCGCAGACCGATCGGATCCAACGGCACCGGTTCCGGCTGGCTGCGCTGTGCACGCCGCGCCTTCGCATCGCGCGGCACCCGTACGCCAAACAGCGAACCGCGCCCCGGGCGGCTGATCAGAGTCAAATGATGGTTCATCAGTCGAGCGAGGCGATCGCAGATGGACAACCCCAGTCCGAGTCCCTTCTCGCCCCAGGGCGAGCCCTGATTGAGACGGCTGAACTCCGCATAGATGCGCTCGCGTTCGTGCTCGGCAACGCCCGGACCGGTATCGTATACGGCGATCTCGAGCTCCTCGCCGCGCCGCCGGCAGCCCATGACGACGCCGCCGCGCTCGGCATAGCGCAGAGCATTAGAAAGATAATTCTGGACTATCCGGCGCAACAGCACACGGTCGCTGCGAACGACTTCGAGACAACCGACGATGCTCAATCGCAACGCTCGCGCTTGGGCAAGCGGCGCGTATTGCCGCCGCAGATCCTCCAGCAAGTCCGCGATCGGGAAGCTCGTGATTTCCGGACGCAGCGCACCGCTGTCGAGGCGCGCGATGTCGAGCAGATCATTCAGCAGCTCCTCCGCAGCGCGCATCGAGCCATCGATACGTGCCGCCAGCTCGGTCAATTCCGGGTGCGCCCGCGCGCGTGATTCGAGTGCGGATGCGAACAAACGGGCAGCATTCAGCGGTTGCAGCAAATCGTGGCTGGCGGCGGCGACAAAGCGAGTCTTGCTGGCGTTCGCGGTTTCAGCCAGCTGCTTGGCTGCGCGCTGTGCTTCGAGTGCCTGGCTCAATTCCTGCGTGCGTTGAGCGACACGTTCCTCCAGGCCCTGCTTGGCCTCCAGCAACGCCTGCTCCGCGAGCTTGAATTCGGTGATGTCGGTGTAGGTAGCCACATAGCCGCCGCCCGACATCGGTTGACCATGGATGCTATACGCCTTGCCGCCGCGCCGAGTCCTCTGGAAGGTATAAGCCGTGCCGGCGCGCATATGTGCCAGGCGCTTTTGCACCTGAGACTCCGGATCACCCGGTCCCAATTCGCCCTGTTCAGCGTTCCAGCGAAGCAGGTCGGCGACTGGGCGGCCGACATACACCATACCGTCCGGATAGCCGACGAGTTCCAGGTAGCGGCCATTCCAGGCAACTATTCTCATTTCGGCATCTACCACGCTGATCCCCTGGGTCATGTTCTCCAAGGTCGCCTGCAACAACTGACGGCTGAAGCGCAGTTCCTGCGAGGTTTCGTCCAGAATGTCCGCGACTTCGTCCAACGACAGGCCCTTGCGTTTGAGCGCGTGCGTCAGCACAACCCGCGCCGAAGACGCGCCTATCGAACCGGCTAAAACCCGCTCGAAGTGTTGCAGTAATCCTCGATCTGCAGAGTCCGCGGGCTTGGATGGCGCCTTACCGGTTTGCGCGGCGTACTCTTGCAGCGCCTGGCGGGCTGCCGCATCGCCAATGATGCGAGCCGCAACGCTCTCAAGATCGCCCACCTTCGAGGTGATCGTGTGCAGCCGGGCCGCGCGGCGCTTAGGGGCGATGTAGGTGTGTGCGGCAAACCTCTCTTGCAGTGTTACGCCGCGCCGTGCCGAGACGATCAGCATCACGGACACATTCAGCGCCAGCGCGAGCAGCGCACGCGGCCCCACGGTCCCGAGACTCGAATAATCCGTCAGTGCGTGCGGCACGAGCCAGCCGACTACGCGCAAGCTGGCAATGCCCGGCGACGCCAGTAAGCCACCTGCGATCAGATTGGGTAGGAACAGCAGGCCACCCCAGGTAACGTATCCCACCAGAGTGCCCCAAAACACGCCGCTGCGGCTGGCGCCGCTCCAATACAGTGCCGCGAAAATACCGGGCGCAAACTGTGCCACGGCGGCGAATGCCAGCAGGCCGATCGCGGCGAGACTGGTCGACTCGGAGGTCGAGCGATAGTAGGCAAACGACAACAGCGCGACTGTGACGATCACGGCACGCCGTACCCAGAGCACGCGCATCGCCAGGCTCGCGCCGGCTTCCAGTCGCTGTCGCCATAGAAGAGGTGCGACGATATCGTTGGAGATCATGACCGCCAGCGCGGTGCTCGCGACGACGACCATGGCGGTGGCAGCGGACAGGCCCCCCAAGAAAACCAGCACGCTCAGCCAGGGCACGCCATAGGTCATTGGGAGCGTGAGAATCAATGAATCCGAGGCGGTATGCAGAGTCAACCCATCGATCGTCCCCAATGCGACTACCGGCAGCACCATGACCGAGAACAATCCGAGGTAGATGGGCAATAACCAGCGCGCATACCTCAGGTCGCCCGTGTCGGCGCACTCGACAACGCCGACTTGAAATTGCCGCGGCAGACAGAAAATAGCGGCCGCTGCCAGTACCGTGCTAACCAGCGCATCGCTATTGAACAGCGTCGCTCCGTTTGCCAGGCCCGCAGGCAGTAGCCACGGACGGCCGTGCAGTTGCAGAAAGGCAAAGACACCCACTGCCACAAAGGCCAGCAGTTTTAGCAGCGATTCGAAGGCGATTGCCAACATCAGGCCTTCGCGGTGCCCGGTCGCATCCACCCGTCGTGCGCCGAACAACACTGCAAAAAGCGCCAGCAGCAACGCCACTGTCAACGCGGGATCCTGATACCAAGCCGCATGCACGGCTGCCGCCGAGGTGAGCGCGGCGATGCTGGCGACCACGGCTTTGTACTGCAGAGCGATGTATGGAATGGCTGCGTTTAAGGCGACAACTGTGACGAGCACCGCGAGTGCCCGGCTCTTGCCGAAACGCGAGGCGATAAAATCGCCGATCGAACTGACCTTATGCAGGCGACCGACCTCCACCAACCGCTCGAGGAACGATAACCCGAACAGAAAGACGAGTATGGGGCCGAGATAGATCGGCAGATAACCCCAACCGTCTCGCACGGCGCTGCCGACCGCACCGAAGAACGTCCACGAGGTGCAATACACGCCAAGCGTGAGGCTATAGATGTACGGCCGCAGGCGACGCTGAGTCGGATAGGTGCGGCGGCGGTCGCCGTAAAAGGCGATCGCAAAGAGGAAGCACAGATACGCAAGCGCCAGCGATGACAGCAGCCAGCCAGACACCATAATTCCCCCAAGACCTCTGCAGATTACTACCTTAGTCTAATGGCCCTCCCTGCCGACTACGACCAAAGTGTAATACCGAAGACCACTTGCCGGACTCAGGATCGCGTTTACGGCGTGGAACCCTCAAAGCCGGGGTATTCGGCCGCGCGACGGTATTGGGCCGCGCGACGACCATCCGAGCCTTCTGCCGATAGTTATCATGACAAAGTGGAACAAACTGTGGCCGCAAGCACTCTGACTGCAACTGGAACGGGGATCGACAAGGCACAACGTCGTGTAATCTTCGCCTCGAGCCTCGGAACCGTCTTCGAATGGTACGACTTCTACCTGTACGGATCGCTTGCGGCGATCATCTCGAAGCAGTTCTTTTCGGGAGTGAACGAGACCACGGCGTTCATCTTCGCGCTGTTGGCGTTTGCCGCAGGCTTTGCAGTGCGACCCTTCGGCGCGCTGGTATTCGGTCGTCTTGGCGACTTGGTAGGCCGTAAATACACGTTTCTCATCACCATCGTGATCATGGGCCTCTCGACGGCCCTCGTCGGTGCGCTGCCCAGCTATGCGAGCGTGGGCGTCATTGCGCCAGTGGCGCTGGTCGCGCTGCGCCTGCTGCAAGGTTTCGCCCTCGGTGGCGAGTACGGCGGGGCCGCCATCTACGTCGGTGAACACGCGCCCCAGGGGCAGCGCGGACGCTACACGAGTTGGATTCAGACCACGGCCACTTTCGGCTTGTTCCTCAGCCTTGTCGTGATCATGATTTGCCGCAACTGGCTCGGCGCCGAGTTCGACGTCTGGGGCTGGCGCATTCCTTTCCTGGTATCGATCGTGCTGCTTGCAATCTCGGCGTACATCCGCGCGCAGCTGGCCGAGTCGCCGGTATTCCTCCAGATGAAGGCGGCTGGCACGAGTTCGAAGGCGCCGCTCACCGAGTCCTTCGGACGCTGGGGAAACCTGCGGCTCGTCATCCTCGCCCTGTTCGGCGCGACCGCCGGGCAGGCTGTGGTGTGGTACGGCGGTCAGTTTTACTCCCTGTTCTTCCTCACCCAGGTTTTAAAGGTTGCAGACCAGCCCGCGAACCTGCTGATTGCGGCGGCCTTGCTGCTGGCGACGCCTTTCTTCGTGGTGTTCGGCACCCTGTCGGATCGCATCGGACGAAAGAAGATCGTGCTGGCAGGCTGCCTGCTCGCGGCGGTGACCTACGTACCGATCTTCAAGGGCCTCACCCACTTCGCGAACCCGGCGATTGAGAGCGCCACCATGCACGCCCCGGTAACCGTCGTCGCGGACTCGGACGCGTGCTCGTTCCAGTTCGACCCGGTGGGCAAGAAAAAATTTGTCCAGTCGTGCGACATCGCCAAGGCTGCGCTTGCCAAGGCCGGTGTGCCCTATCGCAACGAGGCCGCTGCGGTGGGGAGCGTGGCCCAGATACACATCGGCGACGCGGCCGCCATCGCCTCGGTGGACGGCGGTCGTATGTCCTCCGCGGAT
>Ga0193726_1000704_pt1 | contig 31947 bp, 25 predicted proteins | sample H2c1metaG_FD_144928 | JGI IMG/M metagenome (GOLD analysis project Ga0193726, IMG submission 144928) | Soil microbial communities from a riparian zone of the East river system, Colorado, United States - H2c1 | ecosystem: Environmental > Terrestrial > Soil > Riparian zone | place: USA: East River... | reverse complement strand
GTCAGTGAGCGTGCTTTTTCGCAAAATGCCACCGTCCAATCGAGCGCCGAATCGCCGCCGCCGCAGATCACCAAGTCCTGATTGAAAAAATCGCCGGCCGACCGAACGCGATAATGCACGGTCTTGCCCTCAAACTGTTCAATGCCGGGGATGCTCAGGCGCCGCGGCTGGAAGGAGCCGACGCCGGCGGCTATGACCACCGCGCCGGCCGTCAGGCGAGTGCCCGTCGAGGTGGCGATATGGAACTTGCCGTTGCCGAGCACGCGCAATTCGGTCACTTCCTGGCCCAAATGAAAGGTCGCATTGAACGGCTTCACCTGCTCCAGCAACCGATCGATCAATTCCTGCGCGCCGCAAATAGGCAACGCCGGAATGTCGTAAATCGGCTTGTCCGGATAGAGCTCAGTGCACTGGCCGCCGGGCAGGCTCAAGGAATCGATGATGTGCGTGCTGATGCCAAGCAGGCCCAGTTCGAAGATCTGGAAGAGGCCAATGGGACCCGCGCCGATGATGACGGTTTCGACGTATTGTTCCGACATTTAAAGCCTGATTCCTTACTTCTCAGCATTATTCGGGCCGCGGATTGTAGCTGAATGCGCCGCGGTCTTGGGGTATGGGGCACAACCGAGTAATTCAAGCAACCAGATCCCATCCAGAAGGTACATATGTAGACCAAGGTCCCGCATTCACCCGGCTGCCGGGCGAACGGATTTATCAGCCCTGGGCGGCGACGGCGACGCCCAAACAAAGTATGGGCGCGGCGTATGCCCTTGTTTGGTAAGCAAAAACTGTCGATCCTGAGGATAAAGGGATGATGCACGCACAAGTTACCCCGAATTCTGACGCACACCTGGATTCGCACGAGGACGGCGCCCGGGATTCGACCCGCCCCATCCGTGCCTTAAATCGCGGTCTGGACGTGTTAACCGAATTGAATCGCCTGGAACGCGCGGCCATCAATACCCTGGCCGCCGCCGTGGGCCTGCCCCGCACCACGACTTATCGAATTTTGGAAACCTTGCGCCTTGCCGGATATGTTGCCCGCGACGCGCACGACGACTGCTACCGGCCGACGATTATGGTACGGGCCCTGTCGGACGGGTTCGATGACGAAGCGCTGGTCGCGCACATCGCCAAACCGCTGCTCGCCACCCTCGGCGCGCAGATCGTTTGGCCCGTGGCGGTGGCGACGCCGTCCGGCTCGACCATGATGATCCGCGAAACCACGGATCGCACGAGCCCTCTTGCGCTGGAACAGTACAGTGCCGGGGTTAGGGTGCCCATGTTGGCCTCCGCGGCGGGGCGTGCCTATCTGGCGTTCTGCTCGACGCCACAGCGCGATGCCATGCTCGAGTTGCTGGCGCGCTCGTCGCTGCCGGAGGATCGTTTGGCGCGCAATCGAATTGAGGTCGAGCGATTGCTCAGCGAAACGCGAACGCAGGGCTTCGGCATGGCGCATCGCGCGCGGCGCGTTTCGGAGGAAACCAGCCTGGCCATTCCGGTTCGCGCCAAAGATCGAATTCTCGCAACCGTCACGGTTCGATACGCGGCCACCGCCGTACCGCTGCGCACCGCGGTGGAGCAATTCCTGCCGAAAATGCGCGAGGTCGCTCAGAAAATCGAGGCGCAGTTCGTCTAGATCTTCACTTTCGCAACACGTTGCGCACGCCGCCCGATATCAGGGCGGTCACATCGAGCAAGGCGCCTGCCATGGCGAGACCGTCCGGTGCCGCCAGATATCGAGGACGCCAAACCGGATCGAATTTCTCTTTGAATCTGCGCAGACCCTCGAAGTTGTAGAACGTTTCGCCGTAGCGCTGCACCAGGCGCCCGAGCTTGTGCCACGCCGGAGCCAGCGCGTGCTCCTCCAATCCGGACAGCGGCGCCATCCCCAGATTAAACCAGCGGACGCCCTGGGATCGGCCCCACAGCATGCATTCGATCAGCATGAAATCGACGACCCCCTTTGGCGCGGCGGCGTTATAGCGCATCAGATCCACCGACAGTTCGCTCGAGCCACCTCGCCACAGATTGGCAAAGGCAACAATCCTTCCCTGGTGACGGACCACGCCGACATCGAAATGCGCGATGTAGCGCTCCTCGAAGAACCCCAAAGAAAAGCGTTTCTCCGCGGTGTTCTTTTCCGCGAGCCAGGCATCCGAGACCGCACGCAGATCGGCCAGAATCGCCGGCACATCGCGGCTCGCGACCATTTCAAATGTGGCTCCGTCGCGGCCTGCGCGGCGGTGTGTCTGGCGCAAATCCGAGCGTGCCGCACCGTCCAGCGAGAAGGTCTCGAGCGGGACGCGCGCCTCTTCGCCCAGCTTGCTCAAATTCAATCCCAAATCGATGTACAAAGGCAGCCGCTCCGGCGTGACCTGGTAGAACACGGGAGAGACCGCCATGCCGTCGCAATCCTCCAGAAACTCCCAGGCCAGTGCTTCGCCAAGTTCGGCAGGTCCAATCGGATCGCCCATCGCCACCCAACTGCTGCCTGACGTTTGAAACATGATGCAGGCGGTGCGCTCCTTATTGAACAGCAGATTCTTGTCGCCCAGCAGCGCAAGATTCGCCGTCGTGTCCTCGCCCTTCTCGATCAACTCTGCCACACATTCCAAATCTGCCTCGCGCGGCGCCGAGAAGCGCGGAGGCGCGGGCCGCAGCACGCGCCACAAGCCATACGCCGCGGCGAAGATGGCGGCGAGCAGCGAGGCGCGCAGGCTGCGGGGCGCCGAGGCGTGAAAGGCAAACTGCCACCACAGTTCCTTATCGTAGGGTAGATGCCGGTACGCGAAAAGCACCAGCCATCCGGCCGTCAACAACGTCAAAAAGAAAGCCACGATCCACGCACTGGAATAGTGCTGCTCGATGAGCGAGGCGCGGCGCCGGAAGCGCGTGCGCGCGACCGTCAGCATGATGACCACCAAACTCAAGACGGTTGCCTCCTCGTAGTCGAAGCCCTTGAGCAGAGACACCAAGATCCCGGCGCACAACAGCCAAATGGTGATCCACCATGCCGTGTGCAGCCGCCGGTACAAACCATGGGCGATGATGAGCAAGCCGACGCCCACAACACTGCCGAGAAGATGCGACAGCTCCAGCACCGACAGCGGCACGAAATCCCGCAGCAATGCCAAACGGCTGCCAAGGGCGGGCGTGGCGCCGGAAAACAGCAACACGGCGCCCGCCAGGAATACGGCGATGGCGATGGCCTGGGGCGTGACGGCAATGAGGAAGGCGCGGATCAGCCGCGCGATGCGGATCACCGGCGCGCGATGTATCCACACCTCATGCGCGCCCAGCAGTACCAGTGCCAGGGCGAAGGGCGCGAAATAATAGATGGCGCGGTAGGCCACGAGCGCACCCAACAGACGGTCCTTGGGCACCTCGGGCAGCAGCAGCAGCAGGACGAATTCGAATACTCCGATGCCGCCGGGAACATTGCTGATGGCGCCGGCGGCGAGCGCTATCAGGTAGACCCCGGCAAACGCGAAGAAGCTGATGGAGGCCTCGCGCGGCAGCAGCACGAATAACACGCTGGTGGCGCACAACATGTCGATGCAGCTGATGCCGATCTGCGCGAAAGCAACCGCCGGTCGCGGCACGGGAATGACGATGCGCCGGAACCGCAATGGGGCGTGGCGGGTGCAGACCAGCCACAGATAACCGGCGACGCCCGTGAGCAGCGCGATGCCGGCGGCAATGGCCAGCCATGGGTGCACGTGCAGTATCGATCCGGACATGCCGGCGTTCGACAGCAGCGAGGCGCCGAGCAGCACACTGGCCCCGAGGAAAAAAGTCAGCGTGCCGAATGCGATGATGGTCGCGATCTGTTTGGCGCTCAACCCCAGCGCCGTATAGGCGCGATAGCGGACCGCCCCGCCGCTCAACGAATTCAATCCGACGTTGTGGCCGATCGCGTATCCCATGAACGATATCAAGGCGATGCGCGGATAGGGAACGTGAGCGCCCGCGAAGCGGACCGCGAGCGCGTCGTACAAGGTCAGGCAACCATAGCCGGCGCAGGTGAAAAATGCCGCGCGCAACAATTTTGTGTTCGAGATCGCGTGGACGCGCTCTAGAATGTCGCTCCAATGATATTTGCCGAGCAGGTGATGCAAGACGAATACCGCCAGCCCAAAAAGAGCAACGCCTAAAAGGGTGCTCCAAACGGATAACTTGGGTGCTGAGGTCGAGTGTGCCAAGCTCCGTATCGTATCAGGCCTCCAAGGCGAGGCTGAAAACTGCTAGGGTTGTCTTTTTTGAATCGATCGCAAGAGGTGTGCATTCATGAGTTCCGCCAACGAGGCACGACAGGCAACCATGGACTCGACGCAAGTCTATCGGGAGGAAACATTTACCGATCGGAAGGTCGGCACCATCCGCAGATTGACCCCCGTCGACGCGGACGGCGCAACGGACGAGAAGCGGCCGGTGATATTCGTCGGACAGGCGCAGGTCATGACGCCCATGGGCGGCGTACCGATCAGTTTCGAGCTGGATGCCGCGACGTTGAGCGCCGCCATTGAGAAATTTGGCGCCGCCGCTGAACAGGCGGTGCAGCAGACCATGCGGGAACTGCAAGAAATGCGTCGCGAGCAAGCCTCCTCGCTGCTGATCCCCGACGCCGGAGGCGCCGGCCTTCCCAATCCCGGTGATCTGCTTAGGGGCGGGCGGCCGCGCCGCTAGGATCGCGTCGCGGGGCTTGCCGAGCTGTCGAGCGTGTCCCACCGCGAATACGCGGTCTCGAGTTCCGCCGCGAGTGCTTGCAGGCGCTGAAGCGCGAGATTTGTTTCGTCCTTGTTACGTTGGAAAGCGGCGGGATCGCTGATCAGCGTGTTGAGCTGCACTTGTTCCGCTTCCAGGCGTTGGATTTGCCCGGGCAACAGCGCCAGTTCACGCTGTTCGTTGTAGGACAGGCGCTTGAGCCTGGGCGCCGCGCGGGTGGTACTCGCCGCAGCCGCAGCCGAGGGCTTCGGCGCCGCGGCACCGGCACCGGGCGACGCTGCGACTTTTCGCTGGCGCAACCAATCGGTGTAGCCGCCCACGTACTCGTTGATCTGTCCGTCACCCTCAAACACCAGCGTGCTGGTGACGACATTGTCTAGAAATGCGCGGTCGTGACTGACCAGCAGCAGCGTTCCGGCATAGTCCGCCACCATTTCTTCCAAGAGCTCCAATGTTTCCGCGTCAAGATCATTGGTGGGCTCATCCATCACCAGAAGATTGCTGGGGCGGGCGAACAGACGCGCCAGCAGCAAACGATTGCGTTCGCCGCCCGACAGCATGCTCACCGGGGCATGCAGACGTTCCGGCGGAAACAGAAAATCGCGAAGGTAGCCTGACACGTGCCGAACCTGGCCATCGATGGTCACGGTGTCGCCGCTGCCGCCGGTCACGTTGTCCATGATGGAAGCATTGGAGTTCAATTGCTCACGCTGTTGATCGAAGTAAGCGGGCAACAGGTTTGTGCCGCGCTTGATCAGACCCGATGTCGGCTCCAATTCGCCGACCAAGAGCCTGATCAGCGTGGTCTTGCCGCATCCGTTCGGTCCGATGATGCCGATACGGTCGGAGCGCTGTATGCGCGCCGAAAAATCGCGAATGATGGGGGCGGCGCCGAATGAATGCGTGACATGTTTCGCCTCGAACACCAATTTGCCGGAGGGCGAAGCGTCCTGTGCGCGCATCTCCACCGTGCCGATACGCTCGCGCCGCTCGCGCCGCTGAATTCTCAATTGCTCGAGCGCGCGTACCCTGCCCTCGTTGCGGGTGCGCCTCGCCTCCACGCCCTGGCGGATCCAGACCTCTTCCTGCGCCAATTTCTTGTCGAACAAGGCCGCATGCTTGGCCTCGACCTCGAGAGCTGCGCGCTTTTGCGAAACATAGTCGTCGTAGCCGCCCGGCCAAACACGCAGCTGTCCCCGATCCAGTTCGACGATTTTGGTGGCCAAACGGCGCACAAATGAGCGGTCATGGCTGACGAAGAATAACGCGCCGGCATAGTCCAGCATCATGTTCTCGAGCCAGGTGATGGCCTCGATATCCAGATGATTGGTCGGCTCATCCAATAGCAAGACGTCGGGCGCGGCGACCAGCGCTCGGCCCAACATCACGCGCCTGCGCCAGCCGCCGGACAAGGCGCTCATCGAGGCATCGCCCGCCAGATCCAACCGCGATAACACCTGATCGACCTGCAGCTCAGACTGCCACGCATCTTCCGCCGTCTTCAATTCGACGCCGCCAAGCACCACGTCACGGACCAGCGCGTCGCTGGCGGGCGAGACCTCCTGCGCCAGGCTTGCGATGCGCGCGCCCGGACGTACCCACACCTCGCCGCTATCGGGCAGAATTTTTCGCGCGATCAATTGCAATAGCGATGATTTTCCCTCGCCGTTGCGGCCGAGCAAGCAGATGCGTTCGCCCCGGCGCAATTGCAGGCTGACTTCGTCGAGCAAGGGTTTCAGGCCGAAGCTAAGAGAGACTTTTTCGAGGCGAACGATGGGCATGAAGCGGCCTAGTGTAAGCGATGTGAGACTTGGATCACGTACGCGATCTCGGGCCGCCTACGGGTATGTGTGCAAACGCACAGCCTGCGGCGGCCCAAGCCGTTTAACCTAAGCCATATAGCCTACCAGCCAGCAGTAGGAGCGAAAGGCATTGGCGCTGCGGACCCGAATTGCCGTTACTTTTCTGCTGTTGCTGGCGGCGGTGCTGGCTGCTGCTCTCGGCGCGGTGCTGGCCACCAACCGCGACAGCGCGGAGCGGGAAGTACAGCGGCAACTTGACGTCGGCGCATCGGTGTTCTCGCGCTTGCTGGAAAGCAATCGCCGGCAGCTCACGCAAGCCGCGCAAGCCGTGGCCGCCGACTATGGATTCCGCGAGGCGGTCGCTGCGCGCGACACCGCTACGCTCGCTTCGGCGTTGGAGAATAGCGGCGAGCGTATCGGCGCGGCGCTGGTCGTGCTCACATCGCTCAGCGGCCAGGTCATTGCAGCCTCCGGCACCCACCTGCCCGCCGGCGCCCCCTTTCCCATATCGTCTCTTCAGGAAAACGCGGGCGGCGCCGACCGCGCGACCAGCATGATGGTGGACGGCGGGCGCATTTATCAAGTCGTGAGCGTGGCGGTGCGCAGTCCGCTGCCCGTGGCCTGGATTGCGATGGGTTTTGAACTCGATAACAAGGCGGCGCGCGAGCTGGCCGACATCACAAGCCTCGCCGTGACATTTTCCGTCAATAGCGGTGGACGTTGGACGGACGTCATCAGTACCGTGGCCGACGGCTCCCTGCGGACCACGGACGTGGTGACACGCCGGATCGAAATCACCAAGGTGGGCGACACCAAGATCGTTGCCGTGCTGTCGCGTTCGCTGGCGGATGCACGCGCACCATTTGAGCGCCTCACAAAATTCTTATTCGTGATCGCGGGCGTGAGTCTGGTCGCCTTCGCGTTGGCGGCCTTCTGGCTTGCGCGCAACATTACGCGCCCGTTGCACGATCTGACCAAGGTGGTGGATCGGATGCGCGCCGGAACCTACGATGCACAGCGCAACGTCCAGCGCGGCGATGAGCTGGGCGTGCTTGCAGAAGGCCTGCACCTGATGCAAACAGCCGTCCAAACCCGCGATCAATCCATCAGGCGTCTGGCCTACGAGGACACCCTGACGGGGCTGATGAACCGGACCGCTTTCGGTGCTGCGCTGAGCGATGCGCTGCGCGATGCCAACGGTGCGCCCATCGGCGTCGTGGTCATCAATCTGCATCGGTTTCGGCGTATCAACGAGCATCTGGGATATTCCGTGGGTGATGCCGTGCTCACCGAAATCGCGGCGCGCATCGCCGCGGTGCCCAGCGTCAATTCCGCCGTTGCGCGGCTGGCGGCGGATCAGTTCGCCGCGTTTACCAAGCTCGACAACCGCGCGGCCCTGCACGCCTGGGGCACCTCCCTGTTGCTGGCGCTGGCCGAGCCGGTGTTCGTGGAAGCCCAGCCGATCGACATCAGCGCGACCTTGGGGTTGGCATTGTCGGCCGATGGCGCCTCTTCGCACGACGAGTTGATGCGGTGCGCCGATTTGGCCCTGGAATGCGCGCGGCGGGAGAAGCGCGCGTTGTCGATTTACGAGGAGGCGCTCAAGCCCGTTGCCCGGGATCAACTCTCGTTACTCGGTGAGTTGCGCCACGCCGTGGAGCACGATGAGCTGCGCTTGTACTACCAGCCAAAGATCGAACTGCACAGCGGCCGCGTCGCGGGCGCCGAAGTTCTACTTCGCTGGCAGCATCCGATACGTGGATTGTTGATGCCGGCGGATTTCATCCCCTTCGCCGAGCAAACCGGATTCATACGCTTGTTGACGCGTTGGACGCTGGATCGCTCGATGGCGCAGGCGGCGCAATGGCAGCGCGTGGGCATGGCGCTGAACCTGGCGGTGAATATCAGCGCTGAGGACATCGGCGACTCACGCTTCGATTCCCGGGTCGCCCTGCTGCTGAGCCGCCACCAGCTGCCGCCGACGCTGCTCACCCTGGAGTTGACCGAAAGCGGCGCCATCGAAGATCCCACCCGGGCGCTGCACATGCTCGATGCCATCGCCGCATTGGGCGTCAGCTTGTCCATCGATGATTTCGGCACGGGATATTCCTCGTTGAGCCATCTGGCACGCATGCCCGTCCATGAAATGAAGATCGATCGCAGTTTCATTCAGAATCTGGAATCCGATCCTGAGTTTGCAACCGTTGTGCGTTCGGCGATCGACATGGGACACGGCTTGGGTTTGAAGGTGGTTGCCGAGGGCATCGAGACCGCGGCGGCCGCCAGCCGGTTGCGCGACTTCGGGTGCGACATCGCGCAAGGCTACTTCTACGCCCGACCCATGCCCCTGGAGGCCTTCGAGATCTGGCTCAAAGACAAGCCTCGCGTGCCGATCATAGCGATCCCGGTCGCCTTCGTAGTGGACGATGTGACCGATACGGTGAGCTTGGCGACCCTCTGACCGCGTAATCCTTACAACGGGCATTGCAGCAATGGACAGACGAAACGTTTGTTAAAATGAATCGCGTGAACTTCTTAAGCGAAGCATTGGACGGCTTGGGCCGCTGGTACGTGGCCATTCCTCCGTTTCTCATCATCAGTTTCCTGGCCGCGCTGTTCTTCGTGACCGGCGAGGGCCAGGAGCGGCTGCAGGAAGCGGGCGAACGGCTGCAGAAGTCCGCGGCGCGCGAGCATGGCATCGAGGCATTGCAGAATTCGCTGACGCAGTCGGTCGGCGCGCAGCGCGGGTTCTTGCTGACGGGGGATCAGCGATACCTCGAGTCCTACAACCACGTCGTCGCCGACGTGGAACCGCGATTGGAAACGCTGCGCTTGGCCTACGTCGGATCGGATGCCGGCGTCAGCCAACTGCGGGACCTGCATGTCCTGATCGGCAAGCGGCTGGCGGATCTCTCGATGATTCTCGCGATTCAGCAGACCCAGGGAACCGCTGCGGCGATTGCCCTCGTGAAAACCAGCGTCGGGTACGATACCGGCGTGACGATCGGCGGTATTTTAGATCAGCTGCGCGAGCGCGAAGCCGTTGAGCACAATGCCGCCACGGCGCACTGGGCCGGTTCCCTGACCTTGAGCCATTGGATTACTCTGTCCGGCACGATTTTCAACATGCTGCTGGTGTTCATCGCTTCGCGCCTGGTGTGGCTGGACATGCGTCGACGCGCGGCGCTTACCGAGGCGTTGCGCGATCAAAAGCTGCAGCTCGAGCGTGAGGTCGAAGACCGGACCCGCGAGCTGGTCGAGCTGTCCACTCATTTGCAAAATGTCGCGGAACGCGAGAAGGCCAGCCTAGCACGCGAATTGCACGACGAGCTCGGCGGTCTGCTGGTGGGTGCGCGCATGGACATCTCATGGGCCGAGCAGCATCTTGGCAAGGACAATCCCGACCTGAAACTACGGCTGGATCGCGTTCAGCAAAATCTTGCGGCGGGAGTCGATTTGAAGCGGCGCATCATCGAGGAGCTACGCCCGACGCTGCTGGACAATGTCGGTTTGTTCGCCGCGTTGCGCTGGCAAATGAAGGAAACCTGCGGAAACGCAGGACTCAAGTGCATCGAGTCCTATCCCGACGAGGAACCCCGCTTCAAATCCGAGGCCTCGATCGCACTGTTTCGAATCGCGCAGGAAGCCTTCAGCAACATCTTGAAACATTCAAACGCGAAAACCGCGGATATCAGCCTGGACATGGACGATGAAACCCTGCTGATGCGCATTGCCGATGACGGCGTCGGCATTCCGGCCGGCCAATTCATGGCGATCGCTTCTCACGGGCTCGCGTCGATGCGCCATCGAATTCGCGCACTCGGTGGGCGATTGGAAGTCAGGAGTCCGGCTTCCGGCGGCACGCTGCTCATCGTGCAGATTCCCATCGCCAGCGCCATCACGCAGGTCGGCGAACCAGAATCGACGTAGCGTCAGATTCTTAGCGTGCCGCTTGAAATCGCCGCGAAGAGTTCGGCGTCGAGGCGCACGTAGCGCTGCGATCGCGAGTCATCGAAGTACAGCGGATCGCTGACCCGGCCGGGATCAAAGCCGGCCTCGACGAGATCTTGCTTGCGCGGTTTGAACGTCGCCGTGGCCTCGAGCGTCGACACAATCCGCAGGAATACCGGACGCGCGTAAGGGGGCAGGCGCGCGGCGACCTCTGCACGAAATGCGGCGAGATCAAATTCGTCATTCACCTTGAGCGCGGCGGTCCCCGCACGGCCGTCGGTGCCCGGTACCATGACGCCGTATACCACCCCGTCGATGACGCCGCGGCTTGCCGTGAGCGCGGTCAAGACCTCCGCGGTCGACACGTTTTCGCCCTTCCAGCGATAGGTTTCCCCGACACGATCGACGAAGTAGTAAAAACCGCGCTCATCACGGCGCATCAGATCGCCGGTGCGATACCAGGCATCGCCTTCCTCAAAGACATTGCGCAACACCTTGCGCGCCGATGCTTGCGGGTCGGCATAACCTTCGAATCGGCCCGCGCGCTGGCCTTGGTGCTTGGGCATCAGTCCCACGGCCTCGCCAATTTCGTCAGGCGAGCAGCGCTCGCAGAATCCTTCGGCAGTGCGCCGCGGTTCCGATGTGTCCAGATCGAATCGCAACAACGCCACCGGCAGACGGCCTGCCAGAAACGCCGGTATGCGCCCGATGGCGCCCGGCTGCCCCTCGCAGTTGTACAAGGAAAAATTGCCTTCGGTGGATGCGTAGTACTCGAGAATGCGCGGAATTCGAAACCGCGTCTTGAAAGGCTCCCAGACTTCCGGCCGCAAACCATTGCCGCACGCCATTCGCAGCGAGTGTTCGATCTCGATGGGTTGGTACGGCGTGTTGACCAGGTAGCGGCACAGCTCGCCGATATACTGAAACAGCGTACAGCCCTCATCGCGCACGTCCCGCCAGAAGTCGGACGCGGAGAATCGCGGGCGGATCACCACCGTCCCCCCGCTCACCAGCGTCGCGAAGGTCGCCACCACGCCCCCGACGCTGTGATAAAGAGGCAGGCAATTGAACATGCGGTCGCTTGGGCGGGTGTCCATCATGCCGGCGAACCAATGGCTCCACTGCATGAGACGGTAGTGGCTGACCTTCGCCGCTTTCGGCAACCCAGTCGTACCCGAGGTATAGATAAACAAGGCGGTCGCGTCGATGGCAGGCGCTGCGCATTCCGATGAACGCAGCGGCTCTCCCGCCATGGCCGCAAGTTCAGTGTCCAGAGGCTTGATATCCAGCGGGCTCGACCCCAGTACCCGGCACTCGAGGCTCGCCGCCAGCTGCGGGCGAATGGCAGCGACACGGGGCGCGAGATCGGCGCCGACAATCAAATACTTTGGGTCAACGATATTGATCGAGTGCGCCAGCACGTTGCCGGCAAGCTGAGAATTGACCAGCGCAACCACAACGCCGATGCGCGTCAGCCCGAGCCAAATTGGCAGATACTCGGCGCAGTTCGCCATCAGCAGCGACACGGCATCGCCGCTTTTGAGACCCCTTGATACGCCCCAGCGGGAATACTGATTGCACCGAACCCCCAGCTGACGGTAGGTCATGGATGCCTCGGGGGATGCCAGCGCGGGCGCGGCGTCGAATTCCAGACTCAAGCGGCCGATCAGCTCGGGAAGCGTCACACCCAGATCACCGATGGTCGCCGTTTTTGCCAGCGCCCGAAGCCAGGCGTCGCGGGCGAATCTTGAATCGACGTCAGCGGGCTGCGTCACGGAAATGGCCATTTAAACGTCATCTTGGGAATTGCGAACCATACCACGACTACCCGCATCGTTCGATATACACTGGCGCATCTCATAAACTCAAACTTTTGCAAGAATGAAGCGCGAAACAATCGCAATCCACGGGGGCTTCGACTCCGACCCCACCACCAAGGCAGTTGCCGTGCCGATTTACCAAACGGCCGCGTATTCCTTCGATAGCGCTGAGCACGGTGCCGCGCTGTTCAACCTGGAGGTCCCGGGCTATCGGTATTCGCGCATCAGCAACCCCACCACCGACGTGCTCGAGCAGCGGGTCACGGAACTCGAGGGAGGAGTTGGCGCACTGAGCGTCAGCTCGGGACAAACCGCGCTTTTCTATGCATCGATGAATGCGCTGGAGATCGGCCGCAATCTCGTCTCGGTTCCGCAGCTGTACGGCACGACCTACACCTTGTTCGCCCATATCCTGCCGAAGATGGGTATTGAGGTGCGGTTTGCGAAGTCCGACCGTGCCGCCGATCTTGAAGCGTTGATCGACGAGAATACACGCGCCATCTTTTGTGAGACCGTCGGCAATCCGGCGGGCAACGTCTGCGACCTCGAGGCGCTCGGCAACCTAGCGCATCGACACCGCATGCCGTTGATCGTCGACAATACGGTGGCGACGCCGATGCTGGTTCGGCCTGTCGACTATGGCGCCGACATTGTCATTCACTCCTTGACGAAGTTCATGGGAGGTCATGGCACCACGCTCGGGGGCATCATTGTCGACTGCGGGCGGTTTCCATGGATTACCCATGCGGCGCGCTACCCCATGTTCACACAGCCCGATGAGTCGTATCACGGGCTGGTCTACACCGATCACTACGGCGCGTCTGCGTTTATCGGCCGCTGCCGCAGCGTGTACCAACGCACGGTGGGGGCGGTGCTCTCCCCGATGAGCGCCTTCCTGCTGCTGCAAGGCATCGAAACGGTCGCCTTGCGCGTCGATCGGCATGTCGAGAATGCCGCGAAAGTCGCCGAGTTCCTGCGCGCTGACGAGCGCGTGGAATCAGTGAATTTCGCCGGATTTTCCGACAATCCGTACTACCCCCTGGTGCAGAAATACCTCGGCGGCCGCGCCTGCTCCCTCATGACGTTCGAGATACACGGTGGATTGCCGGCCGGCATGCGCTTCTACAATGCGCTCAAGCTGTTCAAGCGCTTGGTCAATTTGGGCGACGCGAAATCCCTGGCATGCCATCCCGCATCGACAACTCATCGCCAAATGTCGGCGCAGGAACAATTGGCCGCGGGAGTCGGTCCCGGCAGTATTCGGTTGAGCGTGGGCATCGAACATATCGATGACATCCTGGCCGATTTGGATCAAGCACTCGGCGTCGCGGTTTGAACCAGAAATCATTGCCGGATGCGATTCCGGCGTTATTCCCGAAAGCGCCGGACCGAGATCGGATCGGCAGCTGGCTCACCCTCGAATTGGAAGAATCCTTGAGACGCGTCCAGGCCGGACCGGTCGCGCCGACCATTGACATGCAAAATTTCCGCGCCGAGCTTGCGGCCTTCGATTTCAGCAAACCGCTGCCGCTTGAGGATGCATTGCGCTGGACGATCGACCACATGGAACACGGCATCGTGCAAATGGCGAATCCGCGCTATTTTGGCCTGTTCAATCCCGGCGCAAATTTTCCGGCGCAATGCGCGGATCGTATCGCCGGAACCTTCAACCCGCAGCTGGCGAGTTCCGCCTCCTCGCCCGTGCCGGTGGCATTGGAAAGCCATGTGATCCGAGCGGTGGCGCGCCGAGCCAACTTCAGCGAAGAGTCAACCGGACACTTTGCAACCGGTGGATCCGAGGCAAACTACACCGCGCTGCTCTGTGCACTGACCGCCGCTCATGCGAATTTCTCGAACCAGGGGGTGCGCGCCTTTTCGGGGCCCGTGAAATTTTATACATCCCGCGACTGCCACATCGCGTGGCTGAAAATAGCGCATCAAGCGGGCGTGGGACGCGCGGCGCTGCGGCTTGTCGATACGGACGGCTGCGGCCGCATGGATCCGCAGGCGCTTGTGCGTGCGATCGCCGAGGACCGCGCTCAAGGGGCGGTTCCTTTGATGGTGGTCGCAACCGCGGGGACCACCGGCGGCGGGATGATCGATCCGCTGCATGCATGCGCGGACATCGCGAAACAGCAGGGCCTTTGGTTCCATATTGACGCTGCCTGGGGCGGCGCCGCACTTGCCTCGAATCGCCTGCGCGGCGTGCTTGACGGCATCGAGCGCGCCGACTCGATTACCATCGACGCCCACAAATGGCTGGCGACGACCATGGGATGCGCCATTTTCATCACGACGCGCGGCGAGTTGTTGTCGGAGGCTTTTCACGCCTCGACCAGCTTCATGCCGTCGAGCATCTCGGGCCTGGACCCGTATCTGAACAGTGTGCAATGGTCGCGGCGTTTCCTGGGTCTGCGCTTGTTTCTCGCGTTGGCGGCGGCCGGTTGGGAGGGTCTCGGCGCACATGTGGAGCGCGGCGTGGAAGTCATCGAACGCATCAAGGAGGGGCTGCTTGCCATGGGCTGGAAGATTGCCAACGATTCGCCCCTGGCGGTCCTCGATGCCATACCGCCTGCCGCCTTGGGTGAGGTAAGAGCTCTGGTGCGTCGCGTGGTGGCCTCCGGTCGAGCCTGGGTCGCGCCCACGCTGTTCGAGGGCCGGGACGTGGTGCGGATATGTGCGACGAATGGCGAGACCAGGTCAGAAGATGTGAACGCGCTGATCGCAGCGCTCAACGCGGGACCTTAGGGGCGGGAGAGCCTTGAGAGCCATAGGGCCTTGAGAGCCATAGGGCCTCGAGTGCTTAGAGCCTGGCGGGGGCCTTAAGTACGCTGCGACAAGGTACGCTCGACCAGGGCCTCGATGGACTGGAGCGAGTGGAAATTCTCCGGGGTGATGTCCCCCTGCGCAATGGCGATGTCGAACTCGACCTCGACGGCCAGCATCAGGTTCACCATTTTCAAGGAGCTAATGCCCAAATCGCTCAGTTGAGCATCCAGCGGAAAAGGCGCCGGAATGACGCTGCCTGCCCCCAATACCGCACGCACGAGCGACATTAGCCGGTCGCTCACCTCTTCCTTCGCCTGCGAATCCACTCGATGCTTCTCCCGAACAAATCAGGCTCGAATCATACCGCGAGCGCAGGATACGGAATACGACGCAGGTTTTACATATGTTTGTAAAATGAGAGCGGCGTCTCTAGGTAACGATATATTTCGCGTCGAGTTATTGTCCCAGTGCGGCGGGGCCCGCATAATCGCCCGATTACAGGCCCTGAGGCTTTGAAATGGCAATAGAGACTCACCGGCTACCCGGTACCCGCATTCCCAGTGCCCGGCAAAGCGACCTGACGGCGCGCGCCCGAGCGGCCGCCGACATTGCAAAAGCCAATGCGGCGGCGGTCGACGCCGAAGCTCGCTTCCCCAGTGAGGCCTTTGCCGAGCTTCGCAAGCAACGCCTCCTGGGCATCCAGGTTCCGCAGTCCTTCGACGGCGAAGGCGCCACCATCAGCGAAATCGCCGATGTTTGCTACATCTTGGGCCAGTCATGTTCTTCGACCGCCCTGATTTACGCCATGCATCAAATCAAGATGGCGTGCATCGTGCGCCACTTCAAGAACAATCCCCCGCACGAGCGCATTTTACGCCGCATCGTTGCCGAGCAATTGCTCATGGCATCCTCGACCACCGAGGGCCAGGCCGGCGGCAACGTCCGTTCCAGCGAGGCCGCCGTCGAGCACGACGGCGCGCAGATCACCCTCGAACGCAAGGCCACGGTCATCTCGTACGCCGTGGAGGCGGACGGCATCGTGACGACGGCCCGGCGTGCCGCGGACGCCGCGGGCAATGACCAGGTTCTGTTGGTTCTGTTGAAGGCGGACTACACCCTCGAGCGCTTGCAGGTGTGGGATACGCTCGGCATGCGCGGCACGCACAGCGAAGGCTTTACGCTGCGCGCACGTGCCGCGGCCGGACAGATTCTGCCCGAGCCTTATGAAAGAATTCATGCGCAGACCATGGTGCCCTTTGCGCACTTGCTGTGGGGGTCGGTTTGGGCGGGCATCGCCGCCGCCGCAACCGGCAAGGCACAGGCCTTCGTGCGTCACGTGGTACGCCAATCGAATGGCCAAATGCCGCCCGGCGCGGCGCATTTCACACAGGCCGTATCCACATTGCGCACGCTTCGCGGCGTGCTGTCCGCCAGCCTGCGCAGCTACGAAGCCATCATGTCCGACGAGAAGGCGATCTCTTCCTTGGAATTTCAAGCGATGATCACCTTGACCAAGGTGCAGGTATCCGAACTTGCGGTGACCACGGTGATGACCTCGCTGCGCGCCTGCGGATTATCCGGTTATCGCAACGACACTGAATTCACTATCGGCCGGCTGCTGCGCGATGTACTCTCGGCACCGATCATGATCAGCAACGACCGCATTCTGACGAATCTCGCCACGACGTCGCTGATGACGCCGCTGCCCGCTTCGATCAGTGGTTAATCCCACCTTGTCGCCGGACAGCACCGCGCCGTATCCGCTCGCGCATCTTGCGGAACAGCTTTTCAGGCCCATGGGCGTGGATGGCGTCTATGCGCGCACCGCCTTGTACGTGGACCTGGTCGAACGCCTCGAGCAATACATCACCCGGCAGCGCGATCCGAAGGCGGAAATCATGCGCTTTCCGCCGGTGATGAGCCGCACGCAGCTGGAGAAATCCGGTTACCTGAAGAGTTTCCCCAATTTGCTCGGTTGCGTCTGCGCATTGCACGGCTCCGAGGCCTCCATCCGAGCGGCTGTCGAGCGCTATGACAACGGCGGCGACTGGACCACCTCGCTGACTTCCTCGGACCTGGTGCTGTCGCCCGCTGCGTGCTATCCGGTGTATCCGATCGCGGCAGCGCGCGGCAAGCTGCCAAGCGGCGGATTGTTGTTCGATATCGAAGCTGATGTGTTCAGGCATGAGCCCTCCTTGAGCCTCGATCGGCTGCAATCTTTCCGCATGCGCGAATTCGTGCGCATTGGCGCGCCGGAGGAGATCGTCGAATTCCGCGAGAAATGGATGGCGAAAGCCCCGCTGTTGGCCGCCGAACTCGGGCTGCCGCATACCATGGACGTCGCCAACGATCCGTTCTTTGGCAGAGTGGGCCAGGTCATGGCCGTGAGCCAGCGTCAGCAGGCTTTGAAATTCGAACTCTTGATTCCCTATTATCCAAACGCTTCGCCCACGGCCTGCATGAGCTTTAACTATCATCGCGAGCATTTCGGACAGGTCTGGGGCATCCATGACGAGAAGGGCGAGCTGGCGCACACCAGCTGCGTCGCCTTTGGAATCGATCGCCTGGCGGTGGCGTTGTTCGCGAATCACGGCCTCGACCTCAAGAAGTGGCCGGCGGCAACACGGCAAGCATTGGCTCTGTAAATTCATTCGGGCGCTGATGCCTCTCGACCCACGCGTCAAGCGTTTCTTAAACCTCCTTGCGGCGGGCAATCCGCCCGATGCGCGCAACGCTACGGTTGAGGAGCGGCGCACGGGCCTTGCGGCTCTCATGAAATTTGCGGGACCCGAAGCCGCCGTCGACCGGGTGGAAGAACGAACCCTGCCGGGTCCCGGCGGTGCCCTGCGAGTACGGCTCTATTCACCGCTTCCTCAGATGCTGCCCGGGCTGATTTATTTTCACGGCGGCGGTTTGGTCGCCGGCACATTGGACACCCACGACTCGATTGCGCGCGCGCTGGCCAATGCCGGCGCAGTGCGGGTGCTATCGGTGGACTACAGGCTCGCTCCCGAGCACCGCTTTCCCGCCGCCTTGGAAGATGCCATGGCGGCGGCCCGGTATATCAGCCTGCACGCCTCTGATTTCGGAATCGACGCCGCGCGCCTAGGCATTTGCGGCGACTCCGCCGGCGCCACGTTGGCGGCGGCCACGTGCCAGGCGGCGGCCCGGGCAGGCGGCCCGCCTCTCGCTCTGCAGCTGCTCATTTGCCCGATTCTCGATTACAGCCGTTCGACGCCGTCGAAGCGCGAATTGTCGAGTGGCTATCTCGTCGACCAGGCCACCCTGGATCATGATCTCATGCACTATGTGCCCCAAGGCACAGACCCCGTGAATCCGCTGATATCCCCACTGCTTGCCAAGGACCTGACGGGTATGCCGCCAACCCTGATTCATACGGCGGAATTCGATCCGTTGCGCGATGAGGGACGGAATTATTTCGAGCGTCTAACCCAAGCGCGCAACGAAGTGTCCTACACTTGCCATCCAGGTATGATCCATCTTTTCTATGGTTTGGGAGCCGTGATTCCCTATGCGCGCACGGCATTCGAGCAGATCGGCGGCGAAATTCGCGCAGCGCTGGGCTAACCTTTAGGGAGAAACGAACGTGTCCGAGCGCATCGTTGCGGAGCGATTGATTCAGCAGCTGCACGCGGCACGCGTCGCCGGCGATCTGACGGGCATGTGCCGCGTTTTCGCCGATGACGGCCGATTCGAGATCCTTGGGGCAAGCGCCGATAAGTCGATCGCCATTCGGGCGAACGATCTCAGCGAATTTCGGCCCTGGCTGGCGATGATGGTGAAGGTTTTTCGAATCAGCAACTACCAGCTGCTGAGCCTGACGGTCGAATGGCCGCGTGCGGTCGCGCATTGGCGCGCAGATATCTATTCCAAGGTCACGGGGGTGACGGTTCCGACCGAACTCGCCGATATCGTGCAGCTCACCGAGGACAGCATCCTGACCTACACTGAATTCTTCGCGCCGCGCTGAAAATTCCACTGATTTAAGATGCCGCAGGAGCCGCAGTGGTTGACCATCGCACGCGAACTGCGGGCCATCGCCCAAACGGGTTTGGCATTTACCGCGGATGGCTTCGATCAGCAGCGCTACCGGAGATTGCGCGAGCTGGCCGCGCTGTTGATGGCTCAGGGTTCTTCCAGCGAGCATGCATCGATTCTCGAACTGCTACGCCAGGAAAAAGGCTACGCGACTCCGAAGGTGGATGTTCGCGGCGCCGCGTTCGTCGACGGCCGCGTGCTCATGGTGCGCGAAATCAGCGATGGAAAATGGACGCTGCCGGGCGGCTGGGCGGACGTCAATCAATCGGCCGGCGAATGCGTCGTGAGAGAAATCGCCGAGGAATCGGGATTCGAAGCCCGCGCCTTGAAGCTTGCGGCCGTTTACGACTATCAGCGCAGCGGACATCCGCCCCACCATATCGATTCGATCTACAAGATGTTTTTCATCTGCGAAATCACCGGCGGCGAGGCGCGCGCCAGCGACGAGACCAGCGAGGTAGCCTTCTTTGCGCGTAACGAATTGCCTGCGCTGTCGTTAGGCAGGGCCACCGCCGCGCAGATCGACAGAATGTTTCACCATGGCGGGCACCCGGCACTCGCGACGGATTTCGACTAGGCGGCAGCTCGCGCCGGATCCTTACAGCTTGGAACGAAACTGCGCTGCCGTGCCGGTGTTGCCGAGCAGATCGGCGGCTCTGGCGCCCCCGCTCAGCGCTCCACGCCTCGCGGGCGCCGCGGTTAACGCCGTCTGAAATTCCCGCAACGCCTCCTTGGGATGACCCTGCTCCAACAGCAGCTCACCAAGCTGCTCGCGCGCCGGAACGATGGGGCCGGGCGTCACCGGCAATTTTTCGACGGCGTCTTCCTGATCGGCCGCCTGCCGCAGCAACTCAGCGGCTTCCGTGGCATTTCCCGCAGCCGCCAACCGCCACGCTTTGGCCTCCTTATGCAGCACAGCGACTTGCGCCGCCCAGTACGCGTTTCCCGAGGACTGCAGCTGCTCCTGGCAGGCTTGAAGCTTCGCAATGTCGCCGTCGGCGAGCTGTGGGTGTCCCGCGCGCGCGTTGGCTACGGCACGCGCCCAGAATACGATGGCGGACACATGCGGCGGCGAACCTGGAATCGGCTGCAGTTCAACGGCGTCGCGCCATGCATGGCGCTCCATGGCGAGCCGAACCGGCATGGCCGTTGCGGCATAGCCGACTTTAAAATCGCTCCCCGGCGCCGCCGGCTCCATCGAATGCAGCATCGCCACGATCCGGTCCGCGTCGGAATCTCGTCCTCGCTGCAGATAGGCATAGGTCAAATAATCCATGGCATGCAGCTCTTCGCCTTGATCACCCTGATCATGCGCCGCCGCGCGTGCAGCCAGATTTGACGCGATGGAATCGTCCCATAGGCCCAAGCGGGTAAATATGTGCGATGGCATGTGCAAGGCATGCGGTGCGGAAGGCGCGATCTTCGAATAGGCCCGCGCCGCGGCCAATCCTTGCGGCGCCAGCTCCGCACTGTCATAGGCATGAATCAGGTAGTGGGCGGCGCCCGGGTGATCAGGTTGACTTCGGTAAACCGGCTCGAGAATCGCCGCGGCACGCTTTTGATTGGCATGGGTGCCATCCTCCGGCGGCGCGGTGGCGATCAGCGACAAAGCATAGAACACCTGCACTTCCGTATCCTTAGGATTGCTGCGTGCGAGTTCGCCCATGGCGTCGGCGTAGGCCTTGGCTCGTATCTGCGGCGAGAGTTTGTCCGAATCCCTGTAATAAGCAGCGGCGGCTGCGATGAATTGCGTCTCTCGCGGCGAGCCGCCTTTGAGATGCGTCGCCTCATCGATTGCCGTCAGCCCGCCCTGCAGATCGTTTGGGTCCGGCGGGCTCCACAGCTGGTGATAGTAGGACATGGCAATGCCCCAACGGGCCATTGCACAATTAGGATCAGCAACGGCAACACTTCGGAATGCTTGTTCCGCGGCACCGTAGGCAAATGAATGCAGCAGCGCGACGGAGCGCTCAAAATCATGGGCGACACGCGGCGCGCACGCGGTCGAGAACGAGACCGCGCCCAATTTCTCGGGTGGCGGATGCAAATGAGTCTCTTGCGAGGTCGCTGTGAAAGCGCAGGCCATGGCGCAGACGCAGAGAACCATGTTTGCTGTTTTCATGTGCCGCCTATGCGTAGGTGACCAGCGTTGGATCCGGGTTCGTGTCGAGATGGGGCAGACCATTGAAACTGACCAGATGGTGGCGCCGCGATGTCGTCGCGAACTCCGTGAGCGAACTGTTGCGAATGCGCAGGTTCAATTCGACGGCGGCCGCGGGGGGCGCGTTGAGTGCGGCTGCCACCGCGGCGGCAATGGGGCCGCCGGAACTGACGATCAGCACATTGCCGTCGGGAAATCTCTGGCGAGCTTCGATCAGCGCCGCCACCGCGCCATCCTGGAAGGCTTGCCAGACCGGCATGCCCTCCGGCTGCGTACGGTCCTCTGCCCAGGCCAGCAGGGCCTGCCGCAGCACCCGAAAGTGTTCGCGCACCACGACGGGATCGCGCCTTGCCGCCTCGAGCGCCGGTGCCGGAAAATTACCGCTGAAGGCCATCATGACCGCCTCGGATTTGTATTCGTCCAGACCCGGGAAGGTTTCTTGCGGTGGCCTAGAGCCGAGTTCGGCGTGGCCCTCGAAAATACCTTGCGCGGTTTCGGTCTGGCGCCGCAGGGTGCCGGTGAACACGGCATCAAAACGAACATTGCGCCGAGCGAAATAGCCGCCGAGAAGCCGAGCCTGTGCAAAACCGATCTCGGTCAGACGATCGTAGTGCTCGGTACCGAAAGCCGCCTGACCGTGGCGCACGACATAGATGACACCCACGTGCTTGAGCTTAAATACGGTGCGCGGCGGTCGCCATCATGCGGGCACTTTAGCATCCGCTGTCTCCTGGCTCCACGGAAAGTCCAGTGCGACGGTCAAGCCACCGCCTTCGCGGTTGGCCAATTGAATCCGGCCGCCGTGCGCTTCGGCAATCTCGCGGGCGAGCGCCAGACCCAACCCCGTGCCACTGCGCTTGGTGGAATAAAAAGGCAGCAGCGCCTGCGCCAGCACGGTCTGACTCATGCCCGAGCCTCGATCGCGCACTTCGATGCGTTGATCACCGCCGGCGCAAACGACCGAGAGCTCCACCTCGGCCGGGGTGCCTCCGGCTTCGTGCGCGTTCTTGAGCAGGTTTATGAGCGCCTGCTCGACTTGCACGCGGTCAAACCAGCCCGGCAATCCCGGTAAGGGCGAGGCAAGGGTAAATGAGTGCTGCCCCTGGAGGTCCGCGGCGAACTGCGCCCACTGCACGCTCGCCGGCCGCGGGGCCGGCAGCTTCGCGAAGGTGGCGTAGCCGCTCACGAATTGATGCAGATGCGCGGCGCGTTCCGCGATGGCGGAGAAAACCGCCGGCAACGATGCGTGATCTCCGCGCCGCGCAATTTCGGCGCCGGAGTGCGCGAGAGAGGACAGGGGTCCCAGGGAATTATTCAGCTCATGACTCAATACGCGGATGAGCTTTTTCCAGGTCGATACTTCCTGACGGGACAGCTCGCGCGTCAGGTGCTTCAGCAGGTACAAGCGAAACGTGCGTCCCTGCAGGATGAACGAGCGCTGCGACAGGTGAAATGTCTCTTCGACTCCTTCGAGCTCCGCTGAAAACAAGCTGTCGCCCAAAGTATCGGCCGCGCCGCGCAATGCCACGGGGGCACGGGTCAGTGCGTCCTTGAATTTCGAGCCCTGAAGACTGCGGCCCTCGCTCAACAAATGCCGCGCCGAGATATTGGCATAGGCGATGCGATCGTTGGCATCGACCAGCACCAGCGCCACCGGCGAATTCTGCATCACCGTGTCCAGCAACAGCTCTCGCTGCACCAGATGCGCGCGCTGCTCGCGCAGCGCCGCCGCCAGCTCGTTATGCGCGGTCATCAGCTCACCGAGCTCATCATTGCGATCGGCGACCAACGACAAGCTGAAGTCGCCCTCCCGATAGCTGGCCACGGTGCCCGCCAGAGCGCGCAGCATTTGCTGAATCGGCCGCATGACGCGCGAGGCCAGCCAGAGCACGGGCAGCAGTGCGGCACCGACGATCAGCAGCCAGCCAAGCAGCGCGTTGCTGAACCAATGCGCCGTCAAGGCGCTCACCGCGGCCGTCACGCCGACGATGACGATCAGCAGGAGCGCAAGCTTGGCTTTCAGGCTCACCGCGAGTCCGTCAAGCGCCGCTTGCGGGTCGCAGGTTGAAGCGCTCCAAACGGCGGTACAAGGCCTGGCGCGACAGCCCGAGACTCTGCGCCGCACGGCTGATGTTCCCGCCAGCCTCGCGCAAGCTGGCCTCCAGCACTTCCTTGCTGAAATGTTCGGCTTCGCGCGGCGCCGTGCGCGCCGTGGCCGGCAAGTTCAGATCCGCGGCGATCACGACGCTGTCGCGCGCCAGGAGCTTGGCGCGCTCGATGGAATTGCGCAGCTCGCGCACGTTGCCCGGCCAGTCATGCCCCAGCAGGGCCGCCGCGGCGTCCTCGCTCAACTGCAAACTCTCGCCGAGAAAATGGCGCGCCAGCGGCAAAATATCCGCCGGACGCTCGGCCAACGAGGGAAGAGCAATATCGATGACATTGAGGCGGTAGTACAAATCTTCGCGAAAACGCCCCTCACGGATCAGGGCCTGCAGATCAGCATTCGTGGCACTCAAGATCCGCACTTGGGCGGTCCGGGTTTTGCTCGAGCCCAGCATTTCAAACTGGCCGGTCTCCAGCACCCGCAGCAACTTTACCTGGCCCGCCAGCGGCAAATCGCCGATCTCATCCAGGAACAAGGTGCCGCCGTTTGCCGCCTCGAAACGGCCCGTGCGCGCCCGGTTGGCGCCCGTATACGCACCTGCCTCCGCGCCGAACAATTCCGCCTCGATCAGTTCGGAGGGAATCGCTCCGCAGTTCACGGCAACGAAGGGCCCGGCACGAAGCGCGGAATTCGCGTGCACGATCTGCGCTATGCGCTCCTTGCCGGCGCCGTTGGGCCCGGTGATGAGGACGCGAACATCCGCCCGCGCCACGCGGCAGGCAAGCTCAACCACCCGCTCCATGGCATCCGAGGCGAAAACGATGTTGCAAAGATCGTACTGTTCGGCCAAGCGCTCACGTCGACGCCGTTGCTCGTCCAGCAACCGTTGGCGCTCGCGTGTCGTTTCCGCCAGCTCGAGCAAATTCTCGACGGTCGCCAGCAGCTTGTCATTATCCCAGGGCTTGCCGATGTAGTCGGCCGCCCCGGCCTTCACCAGTTGCACGGCGGATTCCAAGTGGGTCCAGGCCGTCAGCAAGACCACGGGCAAATCAGGCTGCTGAGTCCGCAGCGCGCGGAACAGGACTGCGCCCTCCTCTCCGGAGGTTGTATCGGCACTGAAATTCATGTCGGCAATGACGAGATCGACGCGTTCCTGTGCCAACACGCCCAAGCCCTTTTGGGGCGTGAAGGCTGTCAGCGTTCGAATGTCATGCAGACCGAACAGCAACGACAGTGCCTGGGACACTGCCGGGTTATCATCGATGACGAGCACGGTGCGCATGCCAGGCATGTTAACGGGTGCGGCGCGGAATCACACCAGGCGCATCAAAGATCAGCCGCCGCGGGTCGCCAGGGCGGGAGGAATGGACGCCGCGCGCAGCGCCGGCCACAGCACCGCGAACTGACCGAGCAGCAGAATGATGATGGCGCCGCCAATGGCGCGGCTGTTGTCCATGCGCACCATTTCGAAGCTGCGTACCATCCACAGATTCAACGCGATGGCGAAGGCAATGCCGATCGCAGCTCCGGCGGCGGCAATCATGAAATTCTCGGTTTGAAAATAGCGCACGATGGCCTGGCGCGTGGCGCCGAGCGCCCGGCGAATGCCAATCTGCTGCCGGCGCTGGGCAACCCAGTAGCTGGTCAAGCCGATGATGCCAAATGCGGTCACCACGAGCAAGGCGGTGCAAATCGCACTCAAGAGCACGATGAGGCCGTGAGCGCCGCGGTAGGCATCGGCACGAACTTGCTCCATGGACCGAGATTTGAGGATTCGATTCTCGTCCAGGCTGAAGAGCTTGGCCTCAACAGCCTTCATCACGGCGTCACGTTGCCCGGGTAGCGCGCGCACCATGTACACGCTGGATTCGCCGATCAGCCGGTAAGGCGTCAACACCGAATTCTCGGCAAACGTGCTGTACAGCCCGGTCGCGATGGTCATCGGTCCCTGCAGGCGATCGACGATGCCGACGATGGGTACGGGTTTATCGTTCTCGACGAAAATGGCTTTGCCGAGGGCGTCGCCGCCGGGGAAGACTTTGGCCGCCAGGGCTTTTGAAACGATGAAGCCGCTCGCCCGCGGTGTGTCTTTGTCCGTGCGGTTCACGACCTCGTCGGCCGAGAAATTCCGGCCCGCGATCAACTTCAGGCCCATGGTGTTCAAGGCATGTTCGTCCCCCATGTAGTGCGCCGTAAAGGCCGTTGGGGTTTTTTGATCGGCAGTGAGGGTGACGGTTTCGATCCATCCGCCGCCTTCCAAGGGGTACATGTTGGTCGTGTACGCATCGGCCACGCCAGGCAGCCCACGCAGCGCATTTATGTCCGCCGCCTGACGGGCAGCAAGATCGTCGGGATGATCTACCATTTCGTTTTGCACGACGAAAATGTCCGCTTCGTCGAGGCCCGAAGGCCGGTCGCTCCAGGCGATGCGCTGCTCGACCAGCGTGAGGGCGTTGGCCAGAAACGCCAGGGTGACCGCCATCTGCGTGGCGATGAGCAGTGCGCCGAACTTATTGCGGCGCATGGCGGACAGAATCGGACGCATTTCCATCGTAGTTCCCTATTGTGCTTTGAGTTGCCACGCGGGCTGCACGTGCGCCGCCCGCCAGGTGGGGTAAACGCCCGCCAGCACGGTGGCTCCCACCGCGAGCAGCACTGCAATGCCGGTATCCGCCCAATCAAGATGGGCCAGTGCGACGAATTCCTTGGTTAACAATGAGCGCGCCGCCCATAAACCCAAGGCGGTGAGCAGCAGCCCGAATAGTCCGCCGGCCAGTCCCACCACACCCGTCTCGATCAGGCATTGCGAGAATATCGCCCGACGACTGGCCCCGAGCGCGCGACGCACGCCGATATCGCCCGCGCGTCCCATGATTTTTGCCAGCATCAGGCCCATGGCATTCATCAAGCAAACCAAAAGAAATCCGAACGAGACCAGGATCAAAATACGCACTTCGCTGGGCACGACATTGCGGTATCGCAGCCATTCCCTCACGTCGCGCAACTGCGTATGCGGCGGCCAATGGAAGCGGCCCAAGTTCTGCTGCTCGGCTGCATAGTTGTTGAGGAAGCTGCGATACTTCTGTACGTCCGCCTGGGTCGGCAATTCCACCCAGAATTGCAGCCAGATGCAATCGGATTTCAACTGTCCCTCCCAGCCAGGCTCGGCAACACTTTTGCAATCGGTGCTACCGACATTGCCCATGTGCTTTTCGATCGCGCGCGTAAACGGCACGAATATCGCGTCGCCGTCTCCGAACGGCCGAATGGCCAGATCGTAAAAACGCGGCAGCAGGCGCCATTCATCCAGCACGCCGCTGACGGTGTAGGGCTCGTTGTCGAGACGGATGGTCTTGCCAACGCTGTTCATGCCTCCAAACAGCGTGTCGTTCATGTCCTTGGTGAGCACCACCACCGCCGCGCGAGCTTCATCGTCCGACTGGCCCGAAGGTCCGCCATACTTGAACGGCGCATCGAACATCGGGAAAAAGTCCGTGTAGGCCGCGCGAACAAATACCTTGGTGGGCTTTTGCTTCGGGTCCGCCGGCCGCAACGCCTGCCGGCTGGCGTACATACCCGTTTGGCGTCTGGCGGCATGCGCGTTCATCAATCCCAGCACGTCGGTGTAACTGAGCTGGGGCTCCAGGCGATCCGGAGATCCGCTGTTGTGGTTGTCCGGTCCCCAGTTGTCCATCTGCGGGGCGTATAGCTGATGCGACTTCTGCGGAATCGGATCGCCCGACATGGCGCGGAAAACCGTCAGGGCGGTCATGCAGGCGCCAATTCCCACCGCAATGGCCGCAATCATCAGCCCCGTCAGCACGATGTTGCGCCTAAGACTGCGCAGGCCAAGACGAAAATAGTACGTGAACATGCTTGACCCGTACCGCTATGCTTACGCAGCCCGCGTGGCCAACGCGGGCGGAATTGACGCCGCTTTGAGTGCCGGCCATAGCACCGCCGCTTGCCCGAGAACCAGCACGACAATCGCGCCGATCAGGGCATAGCTCGTGTTCAAACGCTGCATCGCAAAGGTGTTGACCATCCACAGATTCAACGACACCGCCAAGGCGACGCCGATTGCCGCGCCGGCGCCCGCGATCAGCAGATTCTCGGTCTGGAAGTATTGAATGATGGCGTTGCGAGTGGCGCCCAAGGCCCGGCGGATGCCGATTTGCCGCCGACGCTGCGCCACCCAGTAGCTCGTCAGACCCACGATCCCGAACGCGGTGACCGCGAGCAATGTGGCGCAAACCACGCTGAGAATGACCACCAAACCCCTGTCGTCCTTGTAAGCGTCTGCACGCGCCGCGGTCATCGTTTGAGTCTTTTGAATGACGCGCGCGCGGCTGATATCGAAGAGCTTTTTTGGCGCTGCCTGCAGCACCGAGTTCATTTGGCCGGGCTGAGTATGCACAATGTAGTAGTACGGAAAGACACTCACGAAATTGAAAGGCTCGATCATGGAACTGTCGTTGAACTTGCTGCCCCAGCCGCCGGCCGAGACCCACGGCACTTGTAGTCGCTCGACAATCCCGATGATGGGCGTTTGGCCCTTGGCAGCCGCGCCGTAGATGCTCTGCCCCACGGCGTTGCCGCCCGGAAACAGGGTGTCCGCCAGTACGCGAGTCACGATGATCCCGGTCGGAGCCGTCAAATCCGTATAGCCTGCTTTGTCGACGACATCACCCGAATTAAAATTGCGTCCGGCGACCAGTTTGAGTCCGAATGCCGCGATCGCGTGGTCATCGCCAAAATAGAGCGCCGCCAGCGCGGTCGCATCCTTTTGGTCCTCATGCAGGTTGAGTCCCTCGGTTGAACCGCCGCCGCTCATGGGATAGGAATTCGAGGCAAACGCGTCCTGCACCCCGGGCAATGCGCGCAATGCCGCGAGATCTCCCTGCAAACGCGCGGATGCGTCGGGCGGATTGCCCACCCATTGATTGCGAATGATGAGTACGTTGGCCTCGTCGGCGCCGGTAGGACGCTTGCTCAGGGCCACTCGTTGCTCGATGATGAACAGTGCGTTGCACATGATGGCGAGCGTGATGGCCATTTGCACGGCGATCAGGATTGCGCCGACTTTATTGCGGCGCATGGCCGAAATGATGGGTCCAAATTCCATGGGTTGTTCCTCTATTGGGCTTTGAGCTGCCACGCCGGTTGAACTTGCGCGGCACGCCAAGTGGGGTAGAGACCGGCAAGCGTGGTGGCAATCACGGCCAGGAGCACAGCGATGCTGATATCGGCGGCACTAAAATGCGTAAGACGGGTCACCTCCTCGGACAGCAGCGAGCGCAATCCCATGAGACCCAATGCCGTCAGAAACAATCCGAGCAAACCGCCGGCAAGTCCCACGACCCCCGCCTCGATCAGGCACTGGCCGAAAATCGCGCGTCGACTGGCGCCGAGGGCTCGACGCACGCCAATATCGCCGGCGCGGCCCATGATTTTTGCCAGCATCAACCCCATGGCGTTGAGCAAACACACCAGCAGAAAGCTGAAGCTCACCAACACCAGGATGCGAACCTCGGTCGAGACTGCGTGCTGATACACCAGCCATTCGCGTACGTCGCGAATCCGCGTGTGCGCCGGCCAGGTAAATCGGCCCAAGCGCTGCTGATCGGAAGCGTAGTTGTTCAAGAAGAACCGGTAGTGCTCGACATCCGCCGCGGAGGGCAGTTCGGCCCAAAATTGCAGCCAGACGCATTCCGAGCGCAGCCTGCCTTCCCAACCCGGATCGCCGGCAGTACCGTTGCAATTATTGTTGCCCCAGCTCTGCATTTGGCCGTCGATCGCACGCGTGAAGGGCAGGTACACCTCGGCGCTTTTGCCGTAGGCGTTATTGTTCAAGTCGTAAAATTTCGGGACCGGATCCCATAGGCCCAGGACGCCCACCACGCGATATTCGTGGTTGTCGAGATTGACCATCTTGCCGATGGAATTGGCGCCGCTGAAGATCTTGTCATTGAGCTCGCGCGAGATGACGATGACATCCGCGTGGCCTTTGTCGTCCGCCGCGCTCCACGGACCGCCCATGAGAAATGGCGTGTCAAACATGGAGAAGAAGTCGGTGTAGGCCGCCCGAATTTCCACCTGGAAAGGCAGCAGATCAGGATTCGATGGCGTCAGGGCCGCACCAGTGACATACATGGGGGATTGGCGGTGGGCGGCTCGCGCATTCATCAGGCCGGTCGCGTCGAGATAGCTGATCTGCTGTTGGAAGCGCTCCGAATCACCGGAGACGACGCCCTTGCTGTTCGGTCCCCAATTGTCGACCTGCACCGCAAACAGCTGCCGGGACTTTTGCGGGATGGGATCGCCGTCCATGGCGCGAAACACCGTCAAGGTGGTCATGGACGCACCGATGCCGACGCCGACGGCGGAGATCATCAGCACCGTGAGCACGACGTTTCTCTTGAGACTGCGGACTGCGAGGCCGAAGTAGTAGTTGAACACGGGTAGTCCTCCTAGGTGCCGGCACTCGCGGTGGCCACGAGGCGCGGCTGCGCCGCCAAGTCCACGACCTGACCGTCTACGATGTGCACTTCTCGCTGCGCGCGAACCGCAAGTTCCGGATCATGCGTCACCATGACAATGGTGGCGCCGTCGCGATGCAACTCCTCGAGCAGATCCAAAACGCCGCGGGCCATCTGCGTGTCGAGGTTGCCCGTCGGTTCATCCGCCAGCAGGAGGCGCGGGGATCCAGCGAGTGCGCGCGCAATGGCCACGCGCTGCTGCTGGCCGCCCGACAACTCGGCCGGATAGTGACGCGAGCGCGCCGACAGCCCCACCCTGCCCAGCGCCTCCTGAATGCGGCGGCGTCTTTCGGCGCTGTTGAAGCCTCGATAACGCAGCGGCACATCGATGTTGTCCTGCACATTGAGGTCGGCAATCAAATTGAAGGCCTGAAAGATGAAGCCGATTTTTTCATTTCTAAGCTTCGATCGCTGGTTGTCATTCAAGCCGCGCACGTTCGCGCCGTCCAATTGATACTCGCCGCCGCTGAATTCCTCGAGCAGTCCCGCAATCGTCAGGAACGTGGTTTTGCCCGAGCCGGAAGGACCGGTCACCGCGACGAACTCGCCTTCGCGCACGTGTATCGAGAAGTCTCGCAACGCGAAAGTCTCGACGACCTCGGTGCGATACGCTTTGGAAAGGTGAGTCATTTTAAGCATGGTGTGGCCTCACAGGGCTGGTTGATTCAATCAGTGACTTAGGATGACGCGCTGGGCGCCGTTGAACGCATCGGTGCCAGAGATGACGATTTGATCGCCGGCCGACAATCCCTCGAGGATTTCGACTTTTGCGATGCTGGCGGCGCCCAGCTGTACCGGATGGCGCTCGGCAACATTGCCGTGTACGACATAGGCAAAGCCGCCGCCCTCTTGGTCGACAAAGGACCCGCGATCGACCATCAAGACATTGTCGCGTCGGTCAATGAAGATGCGGACGGATAGACGCTGGCTCTGCCGCAGGCCCGCAGGCTTTTCCGCCCCGAAGCGCAAACGCGCCGTGACCTGGCCGGCAACGACCTCAGGCGATACACCGCTCACCACGCCTTGCCAGTGATGCCCACCGCCTTCTAAATCGGCGGTCATGCCAGGGCGCAGATCGCGCGCCAGACTTTCCGTGACCTTGATCTCCACCTCGAGCGCCGACAGGTCCACCACGGTGAGCAATGGCGCGTCTTTGGCAACACTGGCGCGATCCGCCACCTGTACCTGGCCCACCTGACCGTCGACGGGCGACTTGACGTTCAATCCGTCGACCTGGCGCTTGAGGTCGTCCACCATGAATTGTTGGCGATCGAGCAAGGCCTTTTTGCTGTCGATATCGAATCGATTTTGTTTGGGTTGCGAATCGTAAGTGCTTTTCGCTTGCTGGAAGGCAAACTGGGCCTTTTCGAGCGCATCTTCGGCTCTCAATGCCTGCAATTCGGAATAGGAACCGAGTTCGTAGGCCTTGCGGCTGCGATCGCGCTCTCGTTGCGCGGTCTTCTGGTCGACTTCCGCCTGGTTATAGGCGTCGCGCAGCTGCGAAAGTTTGTGCTCGGCATCGAGCGTTGCCCGCTCCCAATCCAGGTGCTGGCCCACCAGCGTGGCCTCCTCCTGCGACATTTTTGCCGTCAGATCGGGGCTGTCGACAACGGCCAACACCTGACCCTTCGCCACCGTATCGCCGGCATGCACTTTGAGGGTGACCGTTCCCAATGCGTTGGCATAGAGGGTGGGACTGACGGCGGCAACGACCTGGCCGTCTGACGCGATGTCGCGCACGAAGTTGCCGCGCTCCACGGTGGCGATCGACACGCGGGCGCGGTCAACGGAAGCGCCCGCGCCGGAATAGCGCACCAGGATGAGGATGAGCATGCCGAGCGCCGCAATGGCGGCCAGCGCGACCACAATGAGCTTGCGATGACGCCTGAGAGGGTTCTTCGGCTCGATCACGCGATCCTGAGCGGATGTATCGCGAAGCATGATGGGTTCCTTGGGTAAGAGACGCATGCTCATGCGGCGCTCTCGATGAGTAGCTTGTCAATGGCGACCAAAT
>Ga0193726_1000703_pt1 | contig 31967 bp, 20 predicted proteins | sample H2c1metaG_FD_144928 | JGI IMG/M metagenome (GOLD analysis project Ga0193726, IMG submission 144928) | Soil microbial communities from a riparian zone of the East river system, Colorado, United States - H2c1 | ecosystem: Environmental > Terrestrial > Soil > Riparian zone | place: USA: East River... | reverse complement strand
CCAGTCGCTGGGCAACGTCTCGCCGCGCAGCAGGATCTTCTCGACCACGAGGTAGGCATCCTTGCCCAAGCGCTGGCGCAGGGTTCGGCAATAGGTTGCCGGATCGGCGAGGCCATCGACATGATCGATGCGCAGGCCGTCCAAAAGGCCTTCGGCGCAAAGCCGAAGCGGCAAGGCATGGACCGCGTCGAAGGCAGCGGGTTCGTCCATGCGCAGCGAGACCAGCTCGTTGATGTCGAAGAAGCGCCGCCAGTTGATGCAGTCACCGGCGGTGCGCCACCAGGCCAGGCGATAGTGCTGCCGATCCAGCACGTCGCGCAGGGCGGCGGGCGCGCCGGGCGCCAGCGGCAGGCGATGGGAGAAATAGCGCAGCTCCTCGCGCCCCACTTCGATCTCGCCCGCCGTCAGCGTCTCCTCCAGGGACTTGCCGAGGATCGGCAGCAGGACCTTGGGGTCGGCCTCCCAGTCGATATCGAAGAATCGGGCATAGCGGCTGGCGCGGCCGTGGCACAGCACGTCGGCCCACCAGGCATTCGCCGGGTCGGCCGCCATGTGGTTGGGCACGATGTCGGCGATCAGGCCGAGGCCCGCCGCGGCAAGTGCGCCGGCCAGCGAGCGCAGCGCCGCCTCGCCGCCCAGCTCGGGATTGACCGTCGTGGGGTCGATCACGTCGTAGCCGTGCATCGAGCCCGGCCGCGCCACGGCGATCGGCGAGGCATAGAGGTGGCTGACGCCCAGGCGCGCAAAATAGGGCACCAGCGCCTCGGCATCGGCGAAGGTGAAGCCGCGATGGAACTGCAGCCGCAAGGTGGCGCGCGGGATCATTGGCGATGTCCGGCGATGATCCTGGCGCGGGCCTCGACCTCGGGCACGGCGAACAGGTCCTTGGCTGCGGGCACGAGGCGGCGCCGCCAATTGGGATGTTCGTCGGTCGTGCCCGGCAGGTTGGGTTGCGCCTCGAGTCCCAGCAGGTCCTCGAGCGGCGCGAGCATCAGCGGCGACGGCGATTGCGCGACATAGCCGAGAGCCGCATCGACGGCGGCGTCGGGCCGGTCGACGGGCGGCGGCGCGCCTTGGGCGGTGCCGGAGGCGGTGAAGGCCCGCCACAGCCGCACGCGATCCCGCTTGCGCTCCTCTTCTTCACCAGTGGCGCCGAAGCCGAGCGCCTGGCGCGTGCGGATATCCTCGCCGCTCCACCAGCCGGCGACCGTCGGCAGATCGTGCGTGGTGGTCATGGCCACGGCATCGCGGCGCCAACGCGTGGGCTTCCGGTAGGTGAGCCTGGTGCGTTCGAACCACATCACGTCCATGCCGGCGATGCCGGCACGGCGCAGGCGGGCGCGGAAGCCGGGTGGCACCGTGCCGAGATCCTCGCCGATCACGACCGCGCCGTGGCGATGCGATTCAAGCGCCAGCAGGCGCAAAAGATCTTCCAACGGATAGGCGAGGTAGGCGCCCTCGGACGCCGGCACACCACGCGGCACGAGCCACAGCCGCATCAGGCCCATGATGTGATCGATGCGCACGCCGCCGGCATGCGCCAGGGCGGCGCGCAAGGTTGCCAGGAAGGGCTCGAAGCCGCGGGCGAGAAGCGCGCGCGGCGAGAAGCCGGTGAGGCCCCAATCCTGGCCGCGCGGGTTGAAGATGTCGGGGGGCGCGCCGATGGAAAGGTCCAGCAGCAGATCGGACTGGCGGGCCCAGGCGTGGCTGCCCGCGCGGTCCATGCCGATCGCCAGGTCTCCGATCAAGCCGATCCTCATGCCGGCCGCGCGCGCCGCCGCCTGCGCGGCGGCGAAGGAGCGCGCGGCGATCCATTGCAGGAAGAGGTGATAGCGTACCGCTGCTGTTCCGCTCTTGAGATAGTCCGCGATCGCCGTATCGGCCGGATGACGCCAGCCCGCCTGCCAGTCGGCCCAGTTGCCGGGCTGCGCGGCATGCGCGGCTTCGAACAGCGCATGCTCGCGCAACGCCTCTCCGCCCTCACGCACGAAGCGTTCGAAGTCGGCAGCGAGGGACGTTCCCGCGGCAAGATCGCGGGCGACAAAGTCGTCGAACAGGCGCCGCAGCCTGGCAAACTTCGCAGCGCCCGCCGCCGGCCAGTCGATCAGGGCCGTCGGCTCGTCCGCCACAACAGCGTGGGATGCAAGGCGCTCCGGACCGAAGACGATCGAAGGGTCGCCGTAGAGCGGGTTGAGGAACAGCCGGCTCGACGGCGAATACGGACCATGCCGCGCCGGGTCGGCAGCGAACAGGCTGTGCACCGGGCTGAGCGCGACGGCGTCGGCGCCGTGGCGCGCCGCCGCTACGGCAAGATCGCGCACGGCACCGGCATCGCCGATACCGCCGTCGCCGGCACGGCGCAGGCCGTAGACCTGCGCCGCCACGCCCCACATGCGGCGGCCGGCGCCCATCTCTTCGAGGGTGACGCAGCGCACCGGCGCCACGGCCAGGGTGATCTCCCGGCCGGCGAAACGCAGGTGGTGGTAGCCCGCCTTGCCGATCGCGGGCACGGTCGCGCCCTTGCCGCCGCGGATCGTCACGCTGCGGACGCTGCCGTCTTCCAGCACGAGCTCGGCCGGCATGTCGGCTTCGCTCGACAGGCCGGGCAATTCGATGCGCGCATCGACCCGCGCGGTGACCAACGGCCGGACATCGGAGCTGTCCTGCGCGACATCCAGGGAATCGAGGATGCGGCGCAGCGCTTCGGTCTTCACCTGCTGCGGCCGGCCCATGGCATCGACCCAGTCGACGGCGAGGCCCGCCTCGCGCGCGCGGGCGCGCACCGCCTGCTCGCTCATTCCGGTGGCTCCAGGAAGACGACCGTCGCCCGACCCTCGAGCTGTCCATGCAAAGCGTGCTCGCCCGCACCGGCGCGGGATTCGAAGAGCAGGCGGCCGTCGGGCGGCTCGATCGGGCAAGGCTCGGGCCCGAGATTGCAGGCGATGGTGAGCACCGAGGCGTCGGCCAACCGCCAGCGCGCCAGCGCACCCGCAACGCCTGCCGCGTGGGCGGCCATGGCCTGGGCGCCCTCGAGCAGCGGCATCAGGACCGCCGCGCGCAACGCCAGCAGCTTGGCGTAGAGCACCCGCCGCCGCACGCCCTGCTCGCCATCGGCCTCCGGCCGGCAACGTTCGAAGGTCTGCGGTGCATTGGGATCGGGAATCGCATCGGCGGTCTCGCCGGGCTGGAAGCCCTCGAAGGCCGCGAACTCGCGGCGGCGTCCCTCGCGCACGGCCTTCGCCAGTTCGCCGTGATGATCGGTGAAATACAGGAAGGGCGTGCGGCTGGCAGCCTCCTCGCCCATGAAGATCAGCGGAATCTGCGGGCACAGGAGCTGCAAGGCGATGGCCGCCTCCAGCGCCTCGGGATCGGTATGCTCCACCAGCCGGTCGCCGAACGGACGGTTGCCAATCTGGTCGTGGTTCTGCAGGAAGAGCACGAAAGCGGTGGGTGCGAGGTCGTCGCTCGGCGAGCCGCGCGGCTTGCCCTGTCGATAGGCCGAGCGCTCGCCCTGATAGGCGAAGCCCTGGGCGAGGCAGCGCGCCAGCATGTCGGCCGGCGCCACGGCATAGTCGGAATAATAGCCGTCGCGCTGGCCGCTCAGCAGGACATGCAGGACGTGATGCGCATCGTCGTTCCATTGCGCGTCGAAGTCGCCGCGCAAATGCGCCGAGACGTTGCCGTCATGCTCGAGCACGAGATGGACATGGCGGCCGGGCTCGACGGTGGCGCGCACCTCGGCCGCCATCTCATCGAGCCAGTCGGCTTCCGAGATGGCGTGCACGGCGTCGAAGCGCAGGCCGTCGAAGCGATATTCCATCAACCAGTAGAGCGCATTCTCGGCGAAGAAGCGGCGGATCTCGGGACGCCGGAAATCGATGGCGCCACCCCACGGCGTGGTGATGTCGTCGCGGAAGAAGCCGGGGGCATAAGCCGCGAGATAGTTCCCGTCCGGCCCGAAGTGATTGTAGACGACGTCGAGGAAGATCATGAGCCCCAGGCCATGGGCGGCGTCTACGAGCGCTTTCAGTTCCTCCGGCGTGCCATAGCTGCGATCGGGAGCAAACGGCAGGACGCCGTCGTAACCCCAGTTGCGCCGGCCGGGAAAATCGTTGATCGGCATCAGCTCGACGGCAGTGACGCCCAGCGCCGCTAGGCCGGGCAACGCAGCCTGCACGCCGGCGAAGCCGCCCAGGGTGCCGGCATGCAGCTCGTAGAGCACCGTCTCGTGCCACGGCCGGCCGCGCCACGCGGAATGTTTCCAGTGATAGGCGCGCGGATCGACGACCATGCTCGGCCCGTGGACATCATCGGCCTGGGCGCGCGACGCGGGATCGGGCACCGCAAGGCCGTCGGCCAGGCGGTAGCGATAGCGCGCACCGGCACCACAGGGCGCTTCGACTTCGAACCAGCCCTCGGGCGATCGCGCCATGGCGACAGCCGCCTGGCCCTCGATCTCGACGGCGACGTGCTGCTGCGACGGTGCCCACAGGCGAAAGCGGGTGAGGTCTGGCGCAATCAGCGTCGCGCCGAAGGGCAGGTCGCGAGCAAACCCGCTCACGGCCCCTATTCCTTGTGCAGGCTTTGCGTCAGCACGACGCTGCGCGCGCCGACCACGATCTCCTCGCCGTCGAGATCGCGCTCGGGTGCGTCGGGCTGGGCGCTATCCAGCAACAGGCGCGCCGGCAGGCCGGGCGGTGGCAGGCGGAAGCTATGGTCCTCGGCGGTGGCGTTGAAGAAGGCGGTCAGGATCGACACCTCGCTGTCGCCGTTGCGCCAGGCGCGACGCAGCACCAGGCGCCGCTCCTCGGGATTGTTCCACGAATCGTTGCCGACCGGTTCACCGGAGGCCTCGAACCAGGCGATGTCACCGATGCCCGGCGCCAGCTTGTCCTGGCCGTGCAGAAAGCGCGGCGCGCGCAACACCGCGTGGCGATGGCGAAGCGCGATGATCCGTTCGACGAAGGCGGTCAGCGCGGCTCCCTCGGCCTCCGCAGCCTGCTTCCAGTCGAGCCACGATGTCTCGTTGTCCTGGCAATAGGCGTTGTTGTTGCCGTGCTGGCTGCGGCCCCACTCGTCGCCGCCCAGCAGCATGGGCGTTCCCTGCGCCAGGAAGAGCGTGGCGAGCAGCGCGCGCTGCAGGCGCCGTCTTGTGTCGAGGATCGCGGGCTCCTCGGTCGGCCCCTCGACTCCCCAGTTGGCCGACCAGTTCTCCGCGGTGCCGTCCTTGTTGTCTTCGCCGTTGGCCTCGTTGTGGCGCTCGGCATAGCTCACGACATCGGCCAGGGTGAAGCCGTCGTGCGCGGCCACGTAATTGATCGATGCCCACGGACGGCGCCCCTGCTTGTCGAAGAGGTCGCTCGAGCCGGCCAGCCGGTCGGCGAAATCGGCGCGCTGCCCGGGATCGCCCCGCCAGTAGCGGCGCACGCCGTCGCGGAACCGGTCGTTCCATTCGGCGAAGCCAGGCGGATGCTGGCCGAGCTGGTAGCCGCCCGGCCCGATGTCCCATGGCTCGGAGATCAGCTTGACCCGCGACAACACCGGATCCTGGCGGATGGCGTCGAAAAAGCCCGAGCGTGGGTCGAAGCCGTTGTCCTCGCGGCCCAGGGTGACGCCGAGATCGAAGCGAAAGCCGTCGATATGGAAGGCGGTGACCCAATAGCGCAGGGAATCCATCACCATCTGCAGGACGCGCGGCGTGGAGAGATTGAGCGTGTTGCCAGTGCCGGTGTCGTTGACGCAATGGCGCGGATTGTCGGCGACCAGGCGGTAGTAGCTCGCATTGTCGAGACCGCGGAACGACAGCGTCGGACCCATCTCGCTGCCCTCGGCGGTGTGATTGTAGACGACGTCGAGGATGACCTCGAGGCCGGCGGCATGCAGGTGGCGGACGGCGATGCGCATCTCGTCCAGGGTGTTGTCGGAGAGATAGCGCGGCTCGGGCGTGAAGAAGCCGATGGTGTTGTAGCCCCAGTAATTGCGCAGGCCCTTCTGCAGCAGGGAGCGGTCCTGCACGAAGGCGTTGACCGGCAGCAGCTCCACCGTGGTGACGCCGAGCCGCCGCAGGTGATCGATGAAGTGCGGATCGCCCAGCGCGGCGAAGGTGCCGCGCTCGTTGGGCCTGAGGTCGTGGCGCAGCATGCTGAGGCCGCGCACATGGACTTCGTAGATGACGGTGTCGCACCATGGCACGACGGGCGGCCGGTCGTCGGCCCAGGTGAAGCTGTCGTCGGTCACCACCGCCTTCAGCATGCCCGGTGCGCTGTCGCGCCGGTCGAAGGAGAGGTCGGCGCGCGGCGAGTTCACGCGATAGCCGAAGAGCGCGTCGGACGAGCGCAGCTCGCCGGCCAGGCGGCGCGCGTAGGGATCGAGCAGCAGCTTGTGATGGTTGAAGCGATGGCCGTGCTGCGGCTCGTAGGGACCATAGGCGCGATAACCGTAGATCAGGCCGGCGCGCGCATTGGGCAGGTATCCGTGCCAGACCTCGTCGGTGTATTCCGGCATCTCGAAGCGCTGGATCTCGCGCCGTCCCGACGGGTCGAACAGGCAGAGCTCGAACTTGGTGGCGTGAGCGGAAAAGACGGCGAAGTTGGTGCCGAGTCCGTCCCAGGTGGCGCCCAGCGGATAGGGCGAGCCAGGCAACAATCGATCAGGCCAGCTCACCATGCTCAATCCTCGGCGCGCAGCATCACGGTCGCGAGTGGCGGGAGAGTGAGCAGGACAGAATGGGACTCGCCGTGCGAGGGCTGATCGTGCGCATGGGCACCGCCGTCATTGCCAAGATCGCTGCCACCGTAAAAACGCGAATCGGTGTTGGCGACCTCGCGCCAGCGGCCGGCGCGCGGCACGCCGATGCGGTAGCCGTGGCGGGGAATCGGCGTCATGTTGCAGACGACGAGGACCGGCGCCTGGCCGGTCTCACCGAAGCGCAGGAAGGCGAAGACCGAATTGGCGCGGTCATCGCCGATCAGCCAGCGGAAGCCCGACGCGAGAGCGTCGCGCTGATGCAACGACGGCTCCCCGGCATAGAGCCGGTTGAGGTCGCCCACCAGGCGCTGCACGCCGGCATGCATCGGATCGCCGAGCAGCGGCCAGTCGATCTCGGCATCGTGATTCCATTCGCGCTCCTGGCCGATCTCGCAGCCCATGAACAAAAGCTTCTTGCCGGGATGCGCCCACATGAAGCCAAGATAAGCGCGCAGGTTGGCAAAACGTTGCCAACGATCGCCCGGCATCTTTCCGAGCAGCGAGCCTTTGCCGTGCACGACCTCGTCATGCGAGATCGGCAGGACGAATTTTTCCGAGAAGGCATAGAGCAGGCCGAAAGTGATGTCGTCGTGATGGAAGGCGCGATGGATCGGCTCGTGCTCGATGTAACGCAGCGTGTCGTGCATCCAGCCCATATTCCATTTGAAGGAAAAGCCCAGCCCGTCGGGCGGCGGCATGGTCACGCCGGGCCACGCCGTCGATTCCTCGGCAATGACGATGGCGCCGGGACAGCGCTCGGCGACCACCGCGTTCAGATGGCGAAGGAAACCTACCGCCTCGAGGTTCTCGCGCCCGCCGTAGATGTTGGGGATCCAGGCGTCGGCCGGCCGGCTGTAGTCGCGATAGAGCATCGACGCCACCGCATCGACCCTGAGACCGTCGACGTGAAAACGCTCCAGCCAATGCAGCGCGCTGGCGATCAGGAAGCCTTGAACCTCGTGCCGACCGAAATTGTAGATGTAGGTGTTCCAGTCACGATGGAAGCCCTCGCGCGGATCGAGATACTCGTAGAGCGCCGTGCCGTCGAAGCGCGCCAGGCCGTGCGGGTCGGTCGGGAAGTGCGCCGGCACCCAGTCGAGCAACAGGCCGATGTTCGCCGCATGCAGCGCATCGACGAAACGGGCAAAGGATTCGGGCGGCCCGAAGCGGGCGCTGGGGGCAAACATGCCCAGCGGCTGGTAGCCCCAGGAGCCGCCAAACGGATGCTCGGTGATCGGCAGCAGCTCGACATGGGTGAAGCCCAGATCGACGAGGTAGGGAATGAGCCGCTCGGTAGCGAGGTCCCACAGCGAGCCGCGGGCGTCGTCGCCCGGCCGCAGCCAGGATCCGATATGCATCTCGTAGATCGAGATCGGCGCCGCCGCGGACTGCCGCTCGGCGCGGCTTGCCATCCAGCGATCGTCGCTCCAGCGCAACGCATGGGGCGAGGCCACGACCGAGGCGGTGGCCGGCGCGGGCTCGGCCTGCTGCGCCACCGGGTCGGCCTTGCCGGGCAGGCGCATGCCGCCGGCACCGACGATGTCGAACTTGTAGACCGCGCCTGCGTCCAGACGCGGCACGAAGAGTTCCCAGATGCCCGAGGGAACGCGCAGACGCATGGGATGGCGGCGCGCATCCCACGAATTGAAGTCGCCGATCACCGCGACGCACTCGGCGTTGGGCGCCCACACGGCGAAGCGCACGCCCTGGACGCCATCGACCGTCACGACGTTGGCGCCGAGCGACTCGGCCAGCTTGAAATGCCGCCCTTCATTGAACAAGTGAAGATCGAGCTCACCAAGCAATGGGCCGAAGGAGTAGGGGTCCTCGGTCTCCTGCTCCGCTTCCGGCCATTTTATGCGCAGCAGATAGGGCGAAGCGTCGGACACGGGACCTTCGAACAGGCCCTGCATCTCGCTTTCGATCAGCCGTCCCAGCGATGCACGATCGCTGCGACGCAGCACCTCGACCGATTGCGCGCCCGGCAGGAAGACGCGGACCGTGCGGCCGGCCGGGCCGTCATGCGGACCCAGCACCTTGAAGGGATCGCGGTGGCGTGCCGTCGCCAGCGCTTCGGCGTCCGGGCGATCCAGCCGACTGAGCGCCGCTGCCGTCATGGGGCGGCACTCGGCGCAGACGCAAGAAGACGGTTGGCGATGCGCGCCAGGCCGCCCACCGGAATGGCGAGCCAGGTCGGCCGGTTGGCCGCCTCGTAAGTCACCTCGTAGGCCGCCTTCTCGATCAGGAAGAAATCGAGCAGCCCGCCTCTTGCCTTGCCGGCCAATGTGCCTGCAGCCTCGCGATAGCCGCCGAGGAACGCCTTTCCCGCGCCCTCACGCAGACGCGTCACCAGCCTCTGTCGCCGTCCCGGCGATACGCGGCTTGCGATCAAGTTCTTGGGATCGAGGCTCGTCGCCGCCGCGTAGTCGATGGAGCGCAGCAGGCCCGCGACGTCGCGCAAGGGGCTGGCCTTGCGGCGGCGTTCAGCCAGGGAACGCGCCGGCTCGCCCTCGAAATCGATGATGTAGGCGTCGGCGCTGGCGACCAGCACCTGGCCCAGATGGAAATCGCCATGAATGCGCGTCATGAGCGTGCCTTCGCCGCTTTCGCCCAGTCGGCGCAGCGTCCGTTCCAGCGCCTCGCGGTTGGCGAGCAGCCCGCGTGCATCGGCTTCGACCGCTTCGTTGTCCCAGTCCCTGCGCGCGGCGATGGCCTCGAACGCTCCTGACATCGACTCCGTCGCCCGCTCGATCCAGGCCTCGACGTCCTCGCGAGCCGCCGCGCGCGGCGCGAAGGCCGGATCGTCGGTGGGCTGCGCCAGCACGGTGTGCATGGTGCCGAGCTGCCGGCCGATCGCCGCGGCCAAAGCGTGATAGTCCCTGATGTCGTCGCCACGAGATTCGGCGGAGGCCTCGCGGCTCGTCGTGGCGTCAAAGGCACGGTTGACCTGGTTCAAGGCCCAGGTCCAGGCATCACCCTGGTTGCGCACGAAGGCCTGGGCGACGGCCAGCGCATGGCGTTGCCCATCGGCGTCGATGCGGCTCACCTCGCCCAGAAGCGCCGGCGAATTGGAAAAATTGTGCGCCGTCAGATAGCGGCTCATCTCGGCCTCGGGATGCTCGCCGGTCGAGATGCGGCGGAAGATCTTCAGCATCACCGCGTCGTCGACGATCAGCGAGCTGTTCGACTGCTCGGCCGACAGCCACATGACAGGCGCATCGGCCGGGCGGCGCAGGACCTCGACCTTGTCGGCCGTCGGTTCGAAGACGATCTGGCCTTCCGGCGTGTCGATGCGCCGGGCGTCGGCGAGCGAGGCCACCATCTGATGCGCAAAGGCGGGCAGCGAAAAGGCGTCGGTCAGCAGCCCCATGCGCCGGCCGCGCCGCACGCGCGCCAGCGCAAGCTGGGACGGCAGGGCGGCACCCGACTCATCCTCCCAGGATATCGACAGCGGCAGCTGCCAGCGGCTGATCACGCCGTCGGTCTTGACCTCGACCTCGGCCAGCAGCATGTCGCGCTCGCCGCCCAGCCGCGCCATATAGGCGATGTGCGAGGATTGCAGGGTCTGGTCCTTGGCGCCGAACCAGCGGCGCTTCTGCAGGTAAGGCGGCAGCGTCTCGCGCTCTAGGACCGGCGCGGCCGATTCAAGAGCTTCGTCGAGCCGATCGCGCAGCACGACGGTGACATAGTCCGGCATCGGCTCGGGCGCCGGCGTGTGCCATGACGGCGCCTCGCTCTCGTTGGTCAGGATGAACCAGTAGAAACCGAAGGGCGGCAAAGTGAGCAGGTAGGTGAGCTTGCCGATGGGCGGGAACAGAGAACCGCCGGTCAACTCGACCGGCACGCGGCCGGCGAATTCCGAAAGATCGACCTCGACCGCCTGGGGCGAGCGCGAGACGTTGGCCACGCACAGGATCACCTCGCCGTCGAGCTCGCGCAGGTAAGCCAGCACCTTGCGGTTCTTGGGGTACAGGAAGCGCAGGCCGCCGCGGCCGAACGCGGCATGCTGGCGCCGGATGGCGAGCATGCGGCGCATCCAGTGCAGCAGCGAATGGACATCGCGCGCCTGCGCCTCGGCGTTGATCGTCTCGTAGCCGTAAAGCGCGTCCATGATGACGGGCAACGCCAGCGCCGCCGGGTCGGCGCGTGAGAAGCCGCCGTTGCGGTCAGGCGACCATTGCATGGGCGTGCGCACGCCGTCGCGGTCGCCCAGCCGGATATTGTCGCCCATGCCGAGCTCGTCGCCATAGTAGATCACCGGGCAGCCGGGCATGGAGAAGAGCAGGCAGTTCATCAGCTCGATCCGCCGCCTGTCGCGTTCCAGGAGCGGCGCCAGCCGTCGCCGGATGCCGAGATTGAGTCGCGCGCGCCGGTCGGTGGCGTAGGTCTGCCATAGATAGTCGCGCTCCGAATCGGTCACCATCTCCAGGGTGAGTTCGTCGTGATTGCGCAGGAAGATCGCCCACTGGCAGTTGTCGGGGATCTGCGGCGTCTGGCGCATGATGTCGGTGATCGGGAAGCGATCCTCGCGCGCCAGCGCCATGTACATGCGCGGCATCAGCGGGAAGTGGAATGCCATGTGGCATTCGTCGCCCGCCCCGAAATACTCCTTGGTATCCTCCGGCCACTGGTTGGCTTCGGCCAGCAGCATGCGGCCGGGAAACGAGCTGTCGAGATCGGCGCGGATGCGCTTCAGCACCTCGTGCGTTTCTGCCAGGTTCTCGTTGTTGGTGCCCTCGCGCTCCACCAGATAGGGCACGGCGTCGAGTCGAAGCCCATCGACGCCGAGGTCGAGCCAGAAATGCATCACTCGCAGCACTGCCGCGAGCACTTCGGGATTGTCGAAATTGAGGTCGGGCTGGTGGGCGTAGAAACGGTGCCAATAATAGGCGTTGGCCACCGGATCCCAGGTCCAGTTCGACCGCTCGGTATCGAGGAAGATGACGCGGGTGCCGGTATATTTCTGATCATTGTCCGCCCACACGTAGAAATCGCGTTCCGGCGAGCCCGGCGGCGCTTGGCGGGCACGCTGGAACCAGGGATGCTGGTCGGACGTATGGTTGATCACCAGCTCGGTAATGACGCGGATGCCGCGCCGATGCGCCTCCTCGATGAAAACCTTCACGTCGTCGAGCGTGCCGTACTCGGGATGGACACCGGTGTACTCGGCGATGTCATAGCCGTCGTCGAGCCGTGGCGACGGGTAGAACGGCAGCAGCCAGAGCGTGTTGACGCCGAGCTCGGCGATGTAGTCGAGCTTGGAGATCAGGCCTGGGAAGTCGCCGATGCCGTCGTTGTTGGCGTCGAAGAACGACTTCACGTGCAGCTGATAGATGATCGCGTCCTTGTACCAGAGCGGATCCTGCGCGACCGGCAGTTGGGGAGCGGCCAACGGCGCGTTCATGGCCGACCCCCTTGCGGCGCGATGCGCCAGATCGAGAAAGGCAGCTCGGCCGGATCGAGACGCACGCGCTGGATCTTGCCCTGCCACACGAAACGTTGCCCCCGCATCAGATCCTCCACGTCGACTGCGCCGTTGTCGGGCAGCTGAAACTCCCACAGCGGCACCTCGAAGGAGGCTTCCTGCACACCATGTGGATCGAGACTGACGGCCACCAGAATCATGTCGTCACGCTCGGCCGTCGCCTTGCCGTAGACCATCACCTGGTCGTTGAAGGCGTTGTAGAAGGTCAGCCCGAGATGGCTGTGCAGCGCAGGATGAAGCTTGCGCAGGCGGTTGAGGGCAGAGATCTCGGCCACGATGTTGCCGGGCTGGGTGAAATCCCTCACGCGGATCTCGTATTTCTCCGAGTCGAGATACTCTTCGCGTCCAGGCAGCGCCGCCGCCTCGCAGATCTCGAAGCCGGAATAGACGCCCCACAGGCCCGACAAGGTCGCGGCCAGCACGGCGCGGATCAGAAAACCGGCACGTCCCGACGTCTGGAGAAAAAAGGGATTGATATCGGGTGTGTTGACGAAGAAGTGCGGGCGGAAATAGTCGGCGACATCGGTCGTCGTGAGTTCGGTCAAGTAATCCGTGAGCTCGGCCTTGGTGTTGCGCCAGGTGAAGTAGGTGTAGGATTGCGTGAAACCGACCTTGGCCAGCTGGTACATCATCGTCGGCCGCGTGAAGGCCTCGGCCAGGAAGATCGTGTCGGGATGGCGGCCGCGGATGTCGGCGATCATCCATTCCCAGAACGGCAACGGCTTGGTGTGCGGATTGTCCACCCGGAAAATACGCACACCCTCGCCGGCCCAGTGCTGGACGACGTCGCGCAACGCCAGCCAGAGGTCCGGCACGGCACCTTCGGCATGGAAGTCGACATTGACGATATCCTCGTACTTCTTAGGCGGGTTCTCGGCATAGCGGATCGAGCCGTCGGCCCGATGACGGAACCACTGCGGATGCTCTTTTAGCCAGGGATGGTCGAGCGAGCACTGGATAGCGAAGTCGAGCGCGATCTCCAGGCCGTGTTCACTCGCAGCGGCGACCAGACGGCGAAAATCCTCCGGCGTGCCCAGCGCCGGATGAATCGCATCGTGCCCGCCCTCGACGCCACCGATGGCATAGGGACTGCCGGGATCATCGGGGCCGGCCTTGAGGGCGTTGTTGCGACCCTTGCGGTTGGTCGTGCCGATCGGATGGATCGGCGGGAAATAGAGGACGTCGAAGCCCATGTCGCGGACGCGCGGCAACGCCTTGATGACGTCGTCGAATGTGCCGAGCGAACGCGGAAAGAGCTCGTACCAGCTCGCGAATTCCGCCTGCGGCCGCTCGATTTCCACGGCGATCGGTTCAGGGCGATTGGCCAGGGCATGATCGTCGGCCTCGGCGACGTGGCGGCGTGTTTCGGAGCCCGTCAGCAGGGTGACGTTTTGATCGACATCGCCGTCGGACAATGCTTTCACGATCCGGTCGAGCTTGAGACGAGCCAGATGCGCCCGGGCGTCGGCGATCTCGGTGGCCACATCGATGCCGGCCCGATGCTTGACTTCCAGCGCATGGCAAAGGGTCGCGTATTCGTCGCGCCACGCCTCGATCGTGAACAGATGCCGGCCGATGCGCTTGGGCAGCAGGACGCCACGCCAGCGATCGTTGCCGATCGGCACCAGCGGCGCGCGCTGCCAATCCTTCTCGTCGGCCGCCTGCCACAGCAGCTCGGCCGCCAGCACGTCGTGTCCGTCGGCGAAAATGTCCGCTTCGACCGTGATCGGCCGGCCGATGATGCGCTTGGCCGCAAACGGACCACCGCTCACCTGCGGCATCACGCGCTCGATGACGACAGGCGAGCGCAGAGCGGCGGCGCCCGCCGCCCGCCGGTCCGGCCGCTTGCCCTCACGCACGGCGCCGATGCGGCTCACACGCGCCACGCGGATTTCGCCCGGCGCCAAGCGGTCGGGCAGCGGCTCGCCCGCGACGTTCCGGGGGTTGCCAAGCAGGGCCCCGGCGGCCGGATCGAGGGGATCGAGGCTTACTGGGACCGGCTGCGGCCCGGACGAATCGTTGTTGATCAGGGCGACAATACCGTTCTGCGCGGCGCGGCCATCGGCGGCATCCAGCCGCGCCAGAACCGTCACCTGGGCCAAGGCGCCCGTGAGCCGGCGCATTTCCCCCGTCGCCTCGACGGACGCCAGGCGTCCGGCTTCCTCGGTCGTTTCCTTGACCTCCGCCTCGAGGTCCGTCTCGAAGCCGGCCGGCATCATGAACCCGCCGGCGGTGGCGGCGGCCAGCCTGAACGCGCGTCGGCGCAGGCCGATGTCTAGTGGAGCGATCCGCAGCGGCGCCTCGGCAAGGCCAATCACCGGCGCGACGCGGCGCAGCGAGTCGTACTCCTCGACATACCAGTCGGCCCGCCCGTCCCACCACGCCGTCGAGGCGAAGACGCCATCGAGACCGGCGTCGATCAGATCGGCATGGCGCGACCAATCCAACCCGGGGGTCCAGGCCCAGAAGCCGCTCGTCACTTGTCCGCGAGTCGCGCCGACAATCTGCCGCAGGGCCTCGCCCGGCAGCGGATCAAGGCCCACGAGCCGAAATCCCGACGCTCCGGCGCGCACCAGGCGCACAAGGCGTTCCGTCCACCACGGCACGAGCCGGCTTGTGGCGCCGGGGCGCAGAGTCGCGGCATTGAGGGCGGTGCGGTCCTGACGCGGATCGACCGTGTCGCGATGATCGTGGCCTTCATAAAGGCCATCGGCCTGGCGCACGCTGGGGCCGTCTGCCGCCAGCCGGTCGAGCACGATGTCGAGAAACAGCCGCAGCCCTTGCCCCCGGCAAAGTGCTGCGATCTCGCGCACGGCATCTTCGGGCGATCCGGCAATGCCCAGCCTCGGGTCCGTGGTGTCGAGATCAGAGACCAGGAACGGATCACCGCATCCCGGCTCGAAGATCGGACCGAGGCAGATATGATCGAAGCCCAATGCAGCGGCCTGCGTGATGTGGCGGGCGCAATCAGCCTGGCCCCCTACATTTTGGGGGTGGAGATAATAAATCCGGGGTGCGTGCAACGCCCATGCCTCCCCCACCGACGGAATCGCTTCCGCGGACTTCAAGCTCCTGCCCATGTCTATCCAACCATCAGCGAGGTCATTGGTTCCACCGCGCAAGGTTCGCGGAGTCGATATCACACTGCGCGCGTGGCACCTATCCGCAACATTCGTGTCAGCCGTATGTCATTCCGGCGCTGCCGCCCTCAACAACAGTTTGCCGGCGACACGGCGCCCTTCGAGCCGTCGATGCATGTCGGCCGCCTGGCCGAGCGGAAACACCGCCTCGATGGGCACTTTCAGCCAGCCCTCGGCGATGCCGGCCAGTACATGGTCGACGCCGGCCTGCCATTCGGGCGAGGCGTGGTCGACATGGCCGAGATGCAGGCGGGTGAAGGTCTGCGATCGGGGCAGGATGCGCTCGCGGATGTTCTTGAAGGGCTGGCCCTCGGCCTCGCCGATGCTGATCACATGGCCGAGTTTCCTGACCACGTTGAAGGTGCGGTCGAGCATGGTGGCACCATAGGAATCGATGGCGAGGTCGACGCCCTTCCCCTTCGTGAAGGCGAGCACGGCTTTCTCGAAATCTTCCTGGCTCGTTACCACGACCCGCGACGCGCCGTACGCCAACGCGCGCTTTTCCTTGCCCGGCGTGCCGGTCGTGCCGATCACCCGCGCGCCCGCATGGACCGCGAGCTGGGTGCAGGCGAGCCCGACGCCGCCGCCGATGGCATTGACCAGGACGGTGTCGCCCCGTTCCAGCCCGTAGATCGTCCACAGCATGTGATAGGCGGTGAGCGCCTGGATCGGGAATGCCGCACCGACATCGAGACCGACGCCGTCGGGCAGCTTGATGAGGCCGACGGCGGGCGCCACGCATTTCTCGGCATAGGCACCGCCTTTCTCCGGGAAGCTCGCGACCTTGTCGCCCACCTTCACGCCGCTGACGCCCGGGCCGAGGGCAGCGACCGTGCCCGAAACCTCGAAGCCCAGCACCATGGGATAGGTCATGGCGTGCGGGTAGATGCCCATCCTGACCTGCGTGTCGGCCCAGTTGCAGCCGGCATAGGCGACGTCGAGCAGCACCTCACCCGGGCCGGGCACCGGATCGGGCATGTCGGCCACGGTGAGCTGCTCGGGTCCGCCCGTGGCGTGAATGACGACGGCTTTCATGGTTTCCTCCCGCGAACGATCACGGTCGTGTTGCAAGTTCGACGCCAGATCAAGCCGCCGTCGAAAACGGCATGTTGACGGCAAGGCCGGCCCGGCGGAAGCTCGCGAGATAAAATCTATCAAGCGTTAGGAAACGCCATGGCTGAAATCCTCGCTCTCGGAATTTCGCACTATCCGCCCCTCACCGGTCCCGACGAGCGCATGTCATGGATCCTGAAGCGCATGCTGCAGAATCCGCAGCTTCCGGAAGCGCTCAAGAGTCCCGCGGGCTGGCCCGAGCCGATGCGCGCCGAGTGGGGCAACGACGAGGGCACGTCGGCCGCGACGCGCCACCGCGCCGACCTGGTCGGCTGGCTGGAGAAGACGCGGGCCGCGCTCGATGCCTTCAAGCCCGACTTCATCCTGATGTGGGGCGACGACCAGTACGAGAACTTCAAGGAGGACGTCGTCCCGCCCTACTGCATCAGCGCCTACGAGCGCTTCCGCTTCACGGCGCCCGCCGGCAACGTGTGGGGCGAGACGGACAAGACCTTCGACCTGCCGGGACACCGGGTCGCTGCCAAGATGCTGGCCGGCCGGCTGATCGAGGAAGGCTTCGACACCGCTTATGCCTACAAGCCGCTGCATCATGCGCTGGGGCACGCCTTCGCCAACGCGGTGATGTATCTCGACTACGACCGCAAGGGCTTCGACTATCCGATCGTCCCCTTCGCCATCAACTGCTACGGCCGGCGGGTGCTTGCCCAGCGCGGCGGTCTGCCGGTGTTCGACCGGGAGATCGCCGACGCCGACCTCGACCCGCCGGCGCCGACGCCCAAGCGGCTGTTCGACCTCGGTGCGGCGACGGCGCGCATTCTCGCCGAGTCTCCCTATCGGGTGGCGCTGCTCGCCTCCTCGGGCTGGTCGCATGCCTTCCTGACCGCCAAGAACCATTACCTCTATCCCGACACGCCGGCCGACCGGCGGATGTACGACGCGCTGTGCGCCGGCGACTGGCAGACCTGGCGCAACTGCTCGGGCACGGCGGTGGAAGACAGCGGCCAGCAGGAGATCCTGAACTGGATGTGCCTGGCGGGCGCGATGAGCGAGCTCAAGCGCAAGCCCGCGGAGACCGGCTTCGTCGATACCTGGATCTTCAATTCGTCGAAGGCGTTCCTGATCGCCCCTCCGAACTGATAGGGCGAACTGAGGATCAGGACATGAAGCTGAAGGACAGGGTCGCCATCGTCACCGGCACCAGCCCCAATATCGGCGGCGGCATCGCCGAGGGGCTGGCGGCCGAAGGAGCGGCGATTGTCGCCGTCGACGCCAATCCTGCCAATGCCAAGGATTGCGCCGCCTATATCAACAGCAACGGCGGCCGCGCGGTCGGCGTCACCTGCGACGTCACCGACGAAGCGCAGGTCAAGGCGGCCGTCGAGGCCGCGATCGCTTCCTTCGGCAAGGTCGACATCCTCGTGAACAATGCCGCCTTCTTCAACAAGAAGGGCGTCATCGACATGTCGTTCGAGGAATGGAACCGCCAGACCGGCGTGATCCTGGGCGGCGCCTTCCTGTTCACCAAGCATGCCTGCAAGGCGATGATCGCGCGGGCGGCCGGCGGCGCCGTCATCAACATCACCTCGACGGCGGGCCATCAGGGCGAACCCGGCAACATCGCCTACAGCACATCCAAATGCGGCCTGCTGAACTTCACCCGCTCCGCCGCCATGGAGTTGGTCGGCAACGGCATCCGGGTCAACAGCCTGACGCCCACCGCGACGGACCCCGACGAGTCGTTCGAGCGGGCGGCGCGCTGGGGCCGCACGGTCAAACGGCCCGAAAGCCTCGACCGCGTCATGAAGCCGTTCCGCACGCGCATCCCCATGCAGAAGCTGCCGGTTCCAAGCGACTACGGGCGCGCGGTGGTCTTTCTCGCCTCCGACGATGCCGGGATGATCACCGGAACGGACCTTCGGGTCGATGCCGGGGCCATCGCGCGCTACTGGGCATGGGATCCGGCAGCCGGCGCCGCGCTTTAGTTCAAGAGGGGTCTCAACCGGTCTTGCGGCGTTCTTCCGAGAACTGTGCGCGCAGGGTCACCTTGTTGATCTTGCCGGTGGCGGTCATCGGCAGGGCGTCGACGAACACCACATCGTCCGGCAGCCACCACGACGCCATGCGCGCGCGCAGATGGTCGAGCATCGCCTCGCGCGTGACGTCGCTGCCCGCCCGGCGCACGGCGACCAGCAGCGGCCGTTCCTGCCAGCGCGGATGGGGAATGGCGATCACCGCCGCCTGGGCGATGCCGGGATGGTCGAGGGCGCTGCCTTCGATGGCGACGCTGGATATCCATTCGCCGCCCGATTTGATGACGTCCTTCGAGCGATCGACGATGTCGAGGCTGCCGTCGGCGTGGATGCGCGCCATGTCGCCGGTCGGCAACCAGCCACCGGGCAGCTTCTCCTGTTTCAGATAACCCGCCGCGATGATGTGGCCGCGCGCCTGCAGGTGACCGAAAGCCTCGCCATCCCGCGGCAGGACCTCGCCTTCGTCATCGACGATGCGCAGCTCGGTGCCGAAGGCGATGCGGCCCGACCGCAGCTTGTGCTCGACCTTCTCCGCCGCGGGGGCGTCGGCCAACCCGGGCGGCAACGTCGCCTTGGCCGCGCCCAGCGCCTCGGTCATGCCCCAGCATTGCGCGACGTCGACGCCGTGGCGGCCCTCCAAGGCCTCGACCAGGGCGCGCGGCGGCTTGGAACCAGCCACCAGGGCGGCGCGCAGCGATCCGAAGCGCAGTCCCTTGCCGTCCATGTAGTCGAGCAAAGTCAGCCACACCGTGGGCACCGCGGCGGCCAGCGTCACCTGTTCGGCGGCCATCAGTTCGTAGAGCCTGTCGGGTTCGAAGTTGCGACCCGGCAGCACGAGCTTGTGGCCGTTCATCGGCGCCGTATAGACCATCTGCCAGCCGTTGCCGTGAAACAGCGGCGCGATCGGCATCACCACTTCGCGCGCGCCCGAGCGATAGCCGCCGATCATGTCGGCCGTGCTCATGATCAAGGCGCTGAGCAGGGTCGAGCGATGCGAGTTGACGACGCCTTTCGGCACGCCGGTCGTGCCCGAGGTGTAGCAGATGGTCGAGGCCTGGAATTCGTCGAACTGCGGCCAGTCGTATTCCGTATCCTGGGCGGCGAGCAGGCCCTCATAGTCGAGCACGGGCTGGGGCGAATCGGCCGGGACCGCCGCTTGGTTGCCGAGATAGATCCAGCCTTCGACCGTCGTAAGACGCGGGGCGATACGCTGGGCGACAGGCAGGGTCGCGTCGTCGAAGCAGATCCAGCGATCCTCGGCATGATTGACGATGAAGGCGATCTGCTCCTCGAACAGGCGGGGATTGATCGTGTGCAGCACCGCACCAGTGCCCGACACGCCGTAGAACAGCTCGAAATGATGGTGCGTGTTCCAGGCCAGGGATCCCACGCGATCGCCGCTCCGCACGCCCAGCGCCAGCAGCGCCTTGGCCAGACGCTTGGCCCGTGCCCGGGCATCGGCGTAGGTGTAGCGATGCAGCCCGCCGTCTATGGTGCGCGACACGATTTCCGTCGCGCCGTGCGTAGCAGCGGCATGCTCGATGATGCCCGATATCAGCAGCGGCGTTTCCATGATCAGGCCACGCATGTCGACTACCTCTTGGCGACGTCGAGGCGGATCACGTCGCCCAGGGACACGAACTTCTCGCCGTCGAACTGGCAGAGCTGCATGGCGTGGAAGGCGAGATAGTCGTCGGGCGAATTGGTGAGCGTGATGCCGGGCAGCAGCATGGGCGCCACGACATCCTTGAGGCTGGTCGCCTGCTTCAGGACGTTGTCGCGCGTGAGGTTGTCGCCGCAGGCTTTCAAGACCCGGGCGATCATGAATGAATTGATGTAGCCCGGCACCGCCGTGTTGTCCTCGATGTTGAGGTTCGGCATGTATTTCTTCGCGAACTTCACGTAGTCGACGACGTCGGCATCGTTGATCGTCGTCGAATCCGTCGGCTGCTTCTCCCAGCGCGCCGTAATGATGCCCTTCGAGCGCTCCGCGCCGGCGGGTATCAGGGTGCCGCCGATCGCCGCCGAGACGCTGGCGAGAATGTGCACGACCGGCCGCCAGCCGAGATCGTAGGCCTTGCGGATGGCTTGGGCAGCGAACTTCGAGGTGGTGAACTGCACCAATGTGTCTGCGCCCGAGCCCTTGAGGTCGATGATCTGACTGTCGACGCTGGGGTCCGTCAGCTCGTTGCTGACTTCGCGGATGATCATCGTCTTGGCCCGATCGCCCAGGCCCTTCTTCAGGCCAAGCAGGAAGTCCTTGCCGAGATCGTCGTTGATATAGAGCACGCCGATCTTGGCATCGGGGTGCTTGGTGAGGATGAACCGCGCGAAGATCTCGCCCTGCCCGACATAGGTCGGATAGAGCGGCACGATCCAGGGCGTGTTCTTGGGATCGTTGAAGCGATCGGCGCCGGAGGTGAGGAACAGGTTCGGCACCTTCTTGCCGTTGAGATATTTCTGCACCGACGTGTTGGGCGCCGTGCCGAGGAAGCCGGCGATGAACAGGACGTTCTCGTCCTCGACCAGCTTGCGCGTCTGCTCGAGTGCCTTGGGTGGATTGTAGCCGTTGTCGAGCGAGATCAGGTTGACCTTGCGGCCATTGATGCCGCCCTGGTCGTTGATCATGTTGAAGTAGGCGGTCTGGGCTTGGCCGTAGACGCCATAGGCCGACGCGGGGCCGCTATAGGGCGACGTCGTGCCGAGCTTGATCTCGGTGTCAGTGACGCCCGGGCCATATTCCTTCGCCCAGCCAGTGCCGACGGCGGTAGTGGACAATGCCGTGCCGCCCATCGCGGCCAGCAGTGTGCGCCGCTTCAATTCTGTCGCCATCGTTTCCTCCCGCGTGAAGGCCTGGCAAGGCCCTGCTCGTTTTGCGCCGATGATTCCCCGCGGGTCCGGGCGGCGCAACAAAAATCTAACAAGTGATAGTTATTTTATCGTGCCGGAACGCGCGAGCGCTCCTGCGCCAATCGGATCGCAGCGGCTACGGCTTGTTGGCTTGCCTGACGAGTCCGCCGCCCAGGATGCGCATCAGCTCGTCGGCAATGTCGGCCGGCGTCATCGGGCCATTGGGATCGTACCATTCGGCGACCCAGGTCAGCGCGCCCATGCTCAGCATGCGCACGACCGACAGGTTGAAGCCGGACCGCAGCATGCCCTTCTTCTGCGCCTCCTGCAGAAGGCCGGCAAAGATGGCGGCGTATTCGCGCTCCTGCTTCATGTGGTGGTCGCGCAGGCGCTTGGGCAGCCGCCGCACGGCTTTGAGCCGCGATGAGAAGTGCTCCTGGATGGTGTATTCGAGATGGGCGCCCAGGGCGGCGCGCAACCGCACGAGCGGCGAGCTGTCGGCGCCCGCCTCGTCGATCGCCCGCAGCACGGCCTTGCGGGCACCGCCGACGCCGCTCTCGAGCACGGTGCGGATGATCTCGTCCTTGGAATTGAAGTGGTAGTAGATGCTGCCGGCCTTCATGCGGGCCGAGGCGGCGATGCTGCGCAACGTTATGCGGTCGGACCCATGCTCCTGGATGAGGCGCTTGGTCACCTCGATCAGCCGGGCCTTGGTCTTGTCCGCCTTGGTGACCCCGTTCTTTCTGGCTTTGACGAGCTGCTGCATCACCCTCTGAATCTTATAGGAGCGGCCTCACGGAGCGTCCAGTCCGAGGAAGCGGCGAGCGGCGCCTGACCACAGCGTGTCGCCCTGGGCGACGGTATCGGCAACGCCGCCGATGAAGGCGGCGGGCTCGCGCTGCTCGATGAGATAGGGATAGTCGGTGCCGGCAAAGACCTGTCCCGGGGCGATGTGGTTTGCGAGATGCGCGAGATACTGCGCGTCGTAGACCAGGCTGTCGTAGAAGAAGCGCGCAGCATAGCTTTTGGGCGAGCGCGGCAGCTTGCCGTCGAAGCCCTTGGTGGCGTGCCAGCCATGTTCCAGGCGATGCAGGATCGGCGCCAGGACGCCGCCGCCGTGACTGAAGCCGAAACGCAGGCGCGGAAAGCGCTCGGGGACGCCCGCCATGATCATGCTGGCCGCGCACAGCGCCGTATCGACCGGGAAAGCAGCGAACGGGACCAAATTCGGCGTCGCCGCCAGATGCGGCGCCTGCAGCGGGTGCAAGGCATGCACGAACACGGCGAGTCCGAGCTCCTCGGCCGCGGCGAAGAACGGATCGAAGTGGCGCTCGCCCAGGTAGCGACCATTGATGTTGCTGCCGACCTCGACGCCCTGGAGGCCAAAGCGCTCCTTGATCAAGCGCAGTTCCTCGGCCGCCCGTACGGGATCCTGCAGGGGAACGCTGCCCAGCCCGTAGAAGCGGTCGGGCCGCTTGGCCACCATCTCCGCGATCGCGCCGTTGATGTAACGGGCGAGCTCGGTCGCCGGTGCCGCATCGAGCCAGTAGGACAGGAGCTCGGGCATCGGCGATAGCGCCTGCGCCGAGACCTGATCGCGATCCATGTCGGCGACCCTGCGGCCGACGTCCCACGAACGCTCGTCGATCTGGCGGAACGGCTTGGCGCCCATCAGGACAGTCGCCGCCGTCAGGCTCTGGCACTGCACGCAGGGCCACTTGTCGATGCCGCCGCCGGTCGGATCCGCCGGCAGCGTGCGCGGTACGATGTGCGAATGCACATCGATGAGGCGGGGCTCCATCGCGGCGATCAGACGATGATGGTGAGCTTGCCCGGATAGAGCATGTCCATGCTCAGGACCGAGCGCTTGGACTTGATCTTCCACGGGCTTGCCGTGCAGTCGATCCGGTAGAGATGCTTGCCATAGTAGGTATCGACCACGCCGCGCTTGGCGCGATAGGTGATGAAGTTGCAGGAGACGTCGGCGACGCCGGCCGCCATTCCCGTGATGCGCACGTTGCTGATCATGTGGCGCTGTTGCGAGCGCGGGAATTCCGAGTGCGCCTCCTTCTTGGTCAGGCGCACCACGCGCTCGCGCAGCCGCACATAGTCGTCGGCGATGTAAAACAGCGAGGTCGCCGGATCGGCTTCCTTGTCGTCACCCGTCGGCGGCACCTCGTAGGTGGCGCCCTCGCCGAACAGCGCAAACCACTCCTCGATGCGCCACTCATCGAGCAGGTCGGCCTCGAGGTAGAGGAAGTCCTCGATCCGGGCGCGCAGGACCGGATCATCCTTCGTCAGACCGTGCGACAGGTTTGCGTCGGCGTTCATACGGCACCCGCCATGCGCTGGCGCCACTGGCGCCAGAAGCAGCGCATCTGCTCCTCGTCGTCGTTCTTGGGCGGGCCGACCCGGGGCATGCCCTTGGAAATATCGTTCCAGGCGGCCTCGCGCTGGTTGCGATAGCCGCGCTGGCAGTTCTCCAGCGCCTCCTGGTCGTCGGGGGTGGCGAAACCGCCCGGTCCCAGGAACTCGAGGAAGTTGAACAGCCTGAGCTTGCGCAGCTCGTGATCCTCGTCGCGCGCGCCGAGCGCCCAGGCGCTCACCGTCATGCGGTTGGCCGCGTCGGGATAGAAGGTCCGCACGGTGATCGCCATGATGTCGTTGATCACCAGATTCGGGAAGATCACCATGTTGCGGCTGGTCTCGGCGATGCGCAGGCCGCGCTCCTCGCCGAAGCGCTGGATCAGCCCCTGGCGAATACGCTCCACAAGCTCGCGCTTTTCCTCGCCCCACGATGGCACCCAGCGGGCGATCGGCCGTCCCCACGGCGAGGCATATTCGATGACGGCGTGCCCGTTGCCGAGGCTCGTCATGCCTTTGGCGTTGAAACCGTCGGAGCGCAGGCTGCCGATGTTCTGCAGGTAGTCGAAATACGTGCTGTGCACCGGGAAGCCGTGGAAGGCGTCGATGCTGTTCTCGGCCAAAAGCTTCCAGTTGGCGTTGATGATGTATTGCTGGCCGCTGCCGACGATCTCCATCTCGGCTTCGCCCTGGTCGGCGACAAGGTCGATATATTCCTTGGCCCCGGCGAGATAGTCGCTGAGCGACACGGCATTGCGGTCGAAACTGACGAACCAGAAATCGCGGTAGCTTTCGAGCCGCGGCACCTGGGCCAGGTCGGCGCAGCCGCCGCCATAATGTTCCTTGCCGTAGTTGCCTTCCTCGAAGCGCGACGCAAAGCGGCCGTTCACGTTGAACGACCAGCCGTGATAGAAGCAGCGAAACGACAGCGCATTGCCTTTCTTCTCTCGCACCACCATCGCGCCGCGATGCGGGCAGGTGTTGAGGAAGGCGTGGACGGCGCCGCCGCGGTCGCGGTTGAAGATGAGCTCACGGCCGCCGACGGCGCGGGTGACGAAGTCGCAGGTGTTGCGGATCTCCGAGCTGTGGCCGAGATAGAGCCAGCAGCGATCGAAGATCTGCCGCCGCTCCTGCTCGAGCACCTCCTCGTCGGTGAAGGCGCGCCGGGCGACGCGGAACAGATGCCGTTGGCGATCTTCGACGACCATGTCCGACGACGTCAGGGGCAGTCCTGGATTCGGCACGGTGATGTCCATCGTTTCCTCCAACCCTATCGCCTGCTAGATTTATCTAACGATTGTTTGAAATTCTATATCCCTGCCGGAGCCATGGTCAACGAGGCAAGGCCGCTTTCTTCTCGACCATGTCGATGACGCGCGAGCGGTGGGCGCGGGCATTGCCGAACAGCTCGGCGTTGGCCCGGGCGCGCTTGAAATAGAGGTGGTTCTTCATCTCCCAGGTGAAGCCGATGGCGCCGAAGATCTGGACACTTCGGTGGGTCGCCGAGACGTAGGCGTCGCTCGAATAGGCCTTGGCCATCGCGGCCGCGAGCCCAGCGCGCCTGTCCTCCTGGGACAGCGCCCAGGCCGCGTAGAGCACGGCGGTGGTCGAGCACTCGGCCAGGCCCAGCATGTCCGCCAGCGCGTGCTTGATCGCCTGGTAGCCGCCGATCGGCCGGCCGAAGGCGGTGCGCTCCTTGGCGTAGTCCACGGTCATTTCGAGCACGCGTTGCGCGCCCGCGGCATTCTCGGCCGCCAGGGCGAACAGGATGCGGTCGCGCAGCCACGGCCACATCGTGACGTCGTCAGCCGGCAACAGCTCGGCGACGGCATTCCTGAAGCGCACGTCGCAGACCTGCCGCGTGACGTCGCGCCACGGCAGCGGATCGGCCTGCACCGCCGCCTGCCGCGCATCGACAAGGAAGAAGGCGCGATGGGCCGTCCCCTCCTCCGCCGCAGCGACCACCAGCCAATCGGCGCCGGCCGCGTCGATGACGAAGGATCTTACGCCGGTGATGAGGTAGCCCGCGCCGCTCTGCTGGCGGGCCACCGCCTCGCGGCCGGGCCCGTCGGTCGCGCCATTCGATTCGGCAACGGCCAGCGCCAGCTTCGACGTGCCGGCGGCGACCTGCGGCAGGAGTCGTTCCTTCTGTTCCTGCGAGCCACCCTTCTGGATCGCCCAGGTACCGAACAGCGTGCCGAGGAAGGGACTGGGTGCCAGCGTGCGGCCCATTTCGCCCAGGATCATCGCCAGATCGATGCAGGAGAGCCCCAGTCCGCCAAACGCCTCGTCGACGACCAAGCCCGGCCAGCCCATGGCGGCGATCTTCGTCCAGTTCCGGTCGTAGTCCGCATCGGCGACGGTAGCGCCCGGCACCAGCACACGGCCGAGCGAGATTTCCTTTTCCAGGAAGGTGCGCGCCGATTGCTGCAGCACCAGATTGTCTTCGCTGAGGGCAAAATCCATCGGTCCCCCCTCATCCCGCCTTGCGGGTCTGCGACCACGGAACGCGCGCCGTCGGATCGGCTTCGCGCGGTAGCCCGAGCACCCGTTCGGCGACGACGTTCTTCAGGATCTCCTGCGTGCCGACACCCAGGGTCACCGCCGGGCTGAACCAGAAAGCGTAATCCCAATCCTCGAACGTGCCCTTGCCGCCGAGCTGCGACGGGAAGGGCTGCTCGCCGGCTATAAGCCCGCGCGCGCCCTGGGCCCGCTTGGCGAGATCGACCACGCGCTGGCCATGTGGCGCCGCCAGCATCTTGCGGATGGCGCCCTCGGGTCCCGGCGTGCGGGCGTTCATGCGGTCGCTGAGCGCGCGCAACGACAGGAGCCGCAGGATCTCGCCTTCGATGTAGATGTCGGCGGCTTCATCGCGCAGCGCGCCATCCGACAAGGCGCCGATCTCGGACAGGCCTTCGACCAGCTCGCGCGCCGAGGGGCCACTTCCCCAGATCGCGCCGGGTTTCGAGAGGGCCACGCGCTCGGTCTGGAGCTGCGTCATGCTGAGCGCCCAGCCCTCGCCCTCCTTGCCCAAGAGTCGGTCGGCCGGCACGCGCACCTCGTCGAGGAAGACCTCGTTGTATTCGTTCTCGTCGCCCGACATGTCGATGATCGGCCGCACCGTGAGGCCGGGACTGTCCATGTCGATCAGGAATTCCGACAGGCCCTGGTGCTTGGGCAGGTCGGGCTCGGTGCGCGCGACCAGCACGCCGACCTTCGCCTTGTGGGCCAGCGACGTCCAGATCTTGTGGCCTTTGACGACATAGTGATCGCCGTCGCGCCGGGCGATGGTACGCAGTGCGCCAAGATCGGAGCCGCCCGACGGCTCGCTGAACAGCATGCACCACAGTTCCTCGCCGGACAGCGCCGGCGGCAGGAAGCGTTGCCGCTGCGCCTCGCTGCCGTGCGTCAGCAGCGACTGGGCGCAATTGTTGATGGCGACCGGATTGCGCGGCGGCACGACGCCGGCCCGCTTCATCTCTTCGTCGATGATGAGCTGCAGCTCGGGCTCGGCCGCGAGCCCCCAGGGCCTGGGCCAATGCGGCACGACGTAGCCCGCCTCGGCGAGATCGCGGCCGCTGGCCTGCGGATTCGCCTCGAACCATGCCCGCACTGCCTTGCGCTTGGGATGATCCTCACCCGGCAATTCGAAATCCATGGCGCCGCTCCGTTCTGTTCGGCGATGCTCGACAGACGACTAGCCGCCAGCCGATTCCAGAGTCAACAAAATAACTAACATCTGTTCGATTTTTATGGCAGGGCCTGCCCTGCGGTCCTAGGGTGGTGGCGGTCAGCTATTCCAACAGCCGAGCCGAGAACCTCTTTGTCGGTCGATCCCCTTGTCATCATCGGCGCAGGACAGGCCGCCGGTCAGCTCGTCGCCAGTCTGGCCCAGGAGCGGTTTGCCGGCAACGTGACGGTCGTCGGTGATGAGCCGCATCCTCCCTATCAGCGACCTCCCCTGTCGAAGAAATTTCTCGCCGGCGAGATCGAGCTCGACCGGCTGTTCGTGAAACCGGCAGCATTCTACGACAAGGCCGGAACGACGCTGATGCTCGACACCCGCGTCGCCGGCATCGATCGGCAGGCCCGCACGATCAGCACAGGCACCGGTCCTGCCCTTCGATACTCGACACTCGTCATCGCTACCGGCAGTCGCCCCCGCACGCTGGCGCTGCCCGGCGCCGGCCTCGAAGGCGTGATGTATCTGCGCACCATCGCCGACGTGCAGGCGATCCGCCGCCATCTCGAGCCGGGACGCCGCCTGGTGATCGTTGGCGGCGGCTATATCGGCCTCGAGCTTGCCGCGGTGGCGGCCAAGCGCGGTGTTGCGGTCACCGTCCTCGAACAGGCGCCGCGGGTCATGGCCCGCGGCGTGGGCCCGATCGTTTCGGCCTTCTACGAACGCCTCCATCGCGAGGAAGGCGTGACGATCGCGACCGGCACGGCGGTCACGAGCTTCGACGGCAATGGCCGGCTCGAGCAGGTGATCTGCGACGGCCTGCAGCTTGCGGCCGATCTGGTCGTGGTCGGCGTCGGCGCGATCCCCAACAGCGAACTGGCCCGTGAGGCGGGCCTCGCCGTCGACAACGGCATCGTCGTCGATAGCCAGTGTCGCACGCAGGATCCGGCCATCCATGCCATCGGCGATTGCGCCAGCCAGTCGCACCCGCTGCTCGACCAGCACCTGCGGCTCGAGTCGGTGCACAGCGCGCTCGAGCAGGCCAGGACAGTGGCGGCGGCGATCTGCGGGCGGCCTGCCCCGGCCTTCCAGACGCCCTGGTTCTGGTCGGATCAGTACGACGTGAAGCTGCAGATGGCCGGGCTGTCGGCGCGGCACGACGCCGTCGTCGTTCGCGGCGATCCCGATCGCGGCCGATCGTTCGCCGTGTTCTATTTGCGCCAGGGCGAACTGGTCGCCGTCGACGCGGTGAACCGCGCACCGGAATTCATGATGTCCAAGCAGCTCATCGCCGAACGGTCACGGGTCGATCCCACGAAGCTCAGCGACGAACGCGTGGCCTTGAAGGACGTTCGGCTCTAGAAAACAGCAGGCGTAGACGCAGGAAGACACGGATGGCGAAGATCATCTTCGAGGAACCGGACGGCAACGAGCATGCCGTCGACATCGCCGACGGGCTGTCGATCATGGAGGGTGCGGTTAAGGACTCTGTTGCTGGCATCGACGCCGACTGCGGCGGCGCCTGCTCCTGTGCGACCTGCATGGTGTATGTTGCCTCGGAATGGCGCGACCGCCTGCCGGCCAAGGATTCAACGGAACAGGCGATGCTGGAATTCTGCCCGGAGGTCGACGAAAGCTCGCGCCTGTCCTGCCAGATCAAGGTCAGCGCCGCGCTCGACGGCCTGCGTCTCAAGGTTCCGCAGACCCAGCACTAGAAAAGTCCTTGCCGGGCGGCGGATTGGCACGTCACTTGCTCCGGCGAGACATCACCCCGTTGGCGTAGGAGCTTCAGATGGATATCGGCGTGTTCATTCCGATCGGGAACAACGGCTGGCTGATTTCCACGACGTCGCCGCAATACATGCCGACCTTCGAGCTCAACAAGCAGATCGTGCTGAAGGCCGAGCATTACGGGCTCGATTTTGCCCTGTCGATGATCAAGCTGCGCGGCTTCGGCGGCAAGAGCGAGTTCTGGGACCACAACCTCGAATCTTTCACCCTGATGGCAGGATTGGCCGCGGTCACCGAGCGCATCCAGCTCTATGCCTCGGTGGCGGTACTGACCCTGCCGCCGCCGATCGTGGCGCGCATGGCCTCGACCATCGATTCGATCTCGAACGGCCGCTTCGGCATCAACATCGTCTCGGGCTGGGCCAAGATGGAGTACGAGCAGATGGGCCTGTGGCCCGGGGAAGCTCACTTCGCCAAGCGCTACGACTACAGCACCGAGTATGTGACGATCCTGCGTGAGCTCTGGGAGAAGGGCTCGTCCGACTTCAAGGGCGAATACTTCCAGATGTCGGACTGCAAGCTGAGCCCGCGCCCGCAGGCCGACATGAAGATCGTCTGCGCCGGCCAGAGCCCGCGCGGCATGGAGTTCGGGGCGACCTACGGCAACTACAACTTCACCTTGGGCAAGGGCGTCAACACGCCGACGGCGCACTCAGCCACCAACGAGGCGATGGCCAAGGCCGCCGCCAAGACCGGCCGCGACGTCGGCAACTACGTGCTGATGATGGTGATCGCCGACGAGACCGACGAGGCGGCCATGGCCAAGTGGAAGCACTACAACGAAGGGGCCGACATGGGCGCGCTTGCCTGGATGGCCGGCGAAGCCAACGCCGACCCCAACGCCGCCGACGACGGCACCGCCAAGCGGATCTCCGCGCCTGAGGGCGCCATCAACTTCAACATGGGCACCTTGGTCGGCTCCTATGCCACGGTGGCCCGCCTGCTCGACGAATGTGCGACCGTGCCCGCCACCAAGGGCATCATGCTCACCTTCGATGACTTCCTGATCGGCATGGAGCAGTTCGGCCAGCGCATCCAGCCGCTGATGAAGTGCCGGGCGGCGAAGCTCAAGCAGGTGGCGTAGGCGCCGATGGATATCGGCGTCTTCATCCCGATCGGCAACAATGGCTGGCTGATCTCGACCAGCTCGCCGCAATACAGGCCGACCTTCGAGCTCAACAAGCAGGTCGTGCAGAAAGCCGAGCACTACGGCCTGGATTTCGCTCTTTCCATGATCAAGCTGCGCGGCTTCGGCGGCAAGAGCGAGTTCTGGGACCACAATCTCGAATCCTTCACCCTGATGGCGGGCCTGGCGGCCGTCACCCAGCGCATCCAGCTCTATGCATCGGTGGCGGTGCTCACCATCCCGCCGGCCATCGTGGCCCGCATGACGTCCACCATCGATTCGATCTCGGGCGGCCGCTTCGGCATCAATATCGTCTCCGGCTGGGCCAAGGCGGAGTACGAACAGATGGGTCTGTGGCCGGGCGAGGAGCACTTCGTCAAGCGCTACGACTACAGCACCGAGTACGTCACGATCCTGCGCGAGCTTTGGGAGACCGGGACCTCGAACTTCAAGGGCCAGTACTTCCAGATGGAGGATTGCAAGCTCTCTCCCCGGCCGCAAGCCTACGTGAAGGTCGTCTGCGCCGGCCAGAGCCCGCGCGGAATCGAGTTCGGCGCCGCCTATGGCGACTACAACTTCGTCGCGGCCAAGGGCGTCAACACGCCGACCGCGCATGCAGCGACCAACGCGGCGATGGCCGAGGCCGCCGCCAAGACCGGTCGCGACGTCGGCAACTATGTGCTGCTGATGGTGATCGCCGACGAGACCGACGAAGCCGCGATGGCCAAATGGAAGCACTACAACGAAGGCGCCGATTTCGATGCGATGACCTGGCTGGCTGACCAGGCGAACGCCGATTCCAATGCGGCGGCGACCAGCACGGCGCGGCAAATGGCGGCGCCGACGGGTGCGGTCAATTTCAACATGGGTACGGTGGTCGGCTCCTACGCCTCGGTAGCCCGCATGCTCGATGAATTCGCCACGGTGCCGGCCACCAAAGGCCTCATGCTCACCTTCGACGACTTCCTGATCGGCATGGAGCAGTTCGGCCAGCGCATCCAGCCGCTGATGCAGAGTCGCCGCGCCAGGCTGGCGGCGGTGGCGTGACGGCTACTCCAGCACGATCCGCGGGAAGTAGAACGACACCACCCAGTTGGGCACGTCGACGATCGAGCTGATGCGGAGGTCGGCGCAGACGCTGCAGAGCATGTAGGCGTCGATCGGCGAATAGCCGAAGCGCTTGCTCAAAAGATCGATCATTTCCATGACGGCGGTGCGGGCGCCCGTCATCAGGTCGGGGCCGATGCCGGTCGTGACCTCGTAGCCCTTCTTGTCAAAATGGTCGCTCACCGGCCCGGGCGTTACGTAGCGCGGCATCTTCAGGTTGGCACCCTTTATCAGGTCGAATTTCAACGCCACGTCGATCGGGCTCTCGATCGCCGTGCCGCAGACTTCGCCGTCGCCTTGGGCGGCGTGAGTGTCGCCGACCGAGAAGAGCGCGCCATCGACTTCGATGGGCAGATAGAGCTCGACGCCGGCAGTGATATCGCGGACATCCATGTTGCCGCCGACATTGCGCGGCGGGACGATGCTGTGCAGGCCGGGCGCCGCCGGCGCCACGCCGATCGTGCCGGGAAAGGGCCTGAGCGGCACCTTGCCGCCCGGTCCGTACATCGCGGGTTTTAGGCCGGGATCGTAGTTCCAATGATGCAGGTGCGCGTCGGGGAACTGGTCGGTG
>Ga0193726_1000702_pt1 | contig 31979 bp, 35 predicted proteins | sample H2c1metaG_FD_144928 | JGI IMG/M metagenome (GOLD analysis project Ga0193726, IMG submission 144928) | Soil microbial communities from a riparian zone of the East river system, Colorado, United States - H2c1 | ecosystem: Environmental > Terrestrial > Soil > Riparian zone | place: USA: East River... | reverse complement strand
ATACCCGCCAGAATCGCCAAGCGAACTCCGAGCGCTCTTAGGGCCTCATAGTATTGGCGTTGTGTGGCTTCTCTCCAGCTACCTAGGTTGTGCCGATATTGCGCAAGCAGCACCTGCTCCTTACTCCACGGCAGGAGAATCGCGGAGGTCTGCTTGAAGAGCCAGGCCAGCGTATCAAATTGTTCTCGAAGGGCGACAAGTGCTGCGCCGTTGGCCTTGTCCGCCTGCGCGGCAAGCGCGTCGCTGCGCGCGGAATACGCTTTCAACTGCTTAAGGGGCCAATCGCTCACTTTAAGAAACGTCCCGGCCAGCGAAGAGGTGTGCCGATCCACAACATCGATCGACTTGATCTTTCTGTGCAAGTTTACCGCCGTGACGCCGATCTCCCATATTCCCGAATGCGCCGCCGCCATCTTCATCCCGTCACCGCCCGGAATCGCCGTCGGTACGGCACTCGATTGTGCTGCGCCGGTGACGGCGGTGGAACCGGAAGCTGCGCTCAAAGTCGGCAGCGTCGCGGCTATGGCATCAATATGGGCTTTGAGCGCACTAACGCTTGCTTGTTTGGGGCTATTTTGGTCGGTGAACGCCGTCATGGTGTCGAGCAAATTTCTTCTTGCAGCGAGCATTGCGAGCTCGCCCTGCAGTTCAGTCAGCTTCGGCGAGATGTCCTCCTGCTTACCTTTTCCGGAGGAGCGCGACTCTTTTAGACCGGCTATTTCCGCTTCTATGGAGGCACGCTGCGCATCCAATTGAGATTGTTGTTGACTGAGCGATTGAGGGGACGACGTATCTGATACGCTTTGTCCGGCACTGGCTTCGCTACTGAGAAGTTCGGCGTTCGCACGCGCGAGTTCAATTGCCAAGCCAACCACTTGATCCGCCGTTTGTCGATTCGCAAACAAGATCAACAAATCGCTGGGTTGCGTAGCATTCTGCTGCTGTGTACCCAGGGTTCGATACCAATCGACTGTATCGTCCAAGATCTGGATTACTTGTTCCGCAGTCAAAACGGAAGCACGCGAATCCGGACCAGCCGGAGCGGACGCGTTAGTTGAAGGCGCCGCGAACCCGGCCCCAACCCAAAGGCCAAAAGCGAACACTGTTCCGATCACGCATGACAAACGCATGCCGAATCGTACCGCAAACGCGGGCGTGAGATCTTCCAGTGAATGACGCTTCATCACGAGCCGTGGCTGGGCCGGGATACGGTAAATTCGCGCCTGGCCACTCGGGTGCTCGATTTCCGTGATACGAATGTACATTTTTCCAAAAACATATTCCAAGATCATTGCGGAAAACGTGCCAAGATGCGCCACGTAATTACTCTCCCGCCGTCCGCCACCTCACCGCTGAAGGATCTTTATCATGGCCAGCAGACCAACCATCGTTCTCGTGCACGGATTCTGGGGCGGTGCGGCTCATTGGAGCAAAGTAATTGTTCAGCTGGCTAAGCTGGGCTACGACTCTATTTTCGCTGTCGAAAATCCCTTGACGTCGCTCGCGGACGATGCCGCACGAACAAAACAAATGATTGCGCAACAAAATGGCCCCGTGCTCCTGGTCGGACACTCTTACGGCGGCGCGGTTATCACGGAGGCGGGCAATCAGCCAAATGTCGCCGGACTGGTCTATATCGCAGCATTCGCTCCCGATGCCGGCGAAAATTTGCTGGATGTTGGCAACGCATTCCCCGCCCCGCCGGGAGTGGCCAATGCGGCACCTGACAGCGATGGATACGTCTGGATCAATCCAAATAAATTTCACGAGAGTTTCTGTCAGGATCTTCCCGCGGACGAGGCACTGGTGATGGCGGTCACTCAAAAGGCGCCTGTGGGCAGCACGTTTGCCGGCAAGGTCACCATTCCGGCGTGGAAGAGCAAGCAGTCCTGGTACCAGATCTCCAGCGAGGATCGCATGATCGCGCCGGCGAACGAAAAGCGCATGGCAGAGAGAATGGGAGCGAAGAAGATCATCACGCTTGCCGCCAGTCATGCGTCCCTCGCCTCGGTGCCTATTCCGGTGTGCGCGTTGATCGATGAAGCAGCCAAGGCGACTTCTGCCTGAAGTCGGACTTAGCAGGTCTTGCGAAACGACGGTCGTTGACCGCGGGCGATGTCAGGGCGGCCTGAGGCCTGTCCAAACGCCCTACTGACGTTCGTCAAATCCGCGGCACACTGCGGCCACTTTGTTGCCGTCGGGATCGCGCACGTAAGCGGCATAGAAGTCTGGCCCGTATTGAGGCCGCAGCCCCGGAGAACCGTCACTCACGCCTCCGTTTGAGAGAGCAGCCGCGTGAAAGTCATCGACAGCTTTCCATGAAGGAGCGCTGAATGCCACCATGTTTCCGTTACCCACCGAAGCGGGCTGCTGATTGAACGGCGTGCCGATCCAGAACGCGAGCTCGCGACCTCCACTTTCCTCGTAAATTCCCCAACCAGCCGAAATTCGATCCCACTCAGGGTCGTTGGTGATACAGCGTCGCATACTCAGCGGCGCCAACGCGGCGTCGTAAAACGCCGTGGCTTTGCCAAGGTCATTGGTACCGAAGTAGACATAACTAAGCATGGCTAAGCGCAGTCATGGCGGTCAGCGAGTCCATATAGTCTCGCCATTGCACAATCTTACGGTCCTCGATAGTGACAACCGAGATAAACCGGTTGTCGTAGGATGCGCCGCTTTTGGTAATCTTACCGTGCACCTCGTATTCGAGGATCACTACCCGGGCATCCTGGGATCGATGCACGACGAGCGCGTCCGCGCCGTGCAAATTGATGTTGTTACCGTAGCCCGCATAAAGTGCCATCAGTGCTTCGCGACTATCAAGCTTCTGCGGCCATCCAGGAAAAATATATCGAAACTCGAAGACCGCGTGGTCTGCAATGGTATCGAAATAATGGCTGCCATCGACCTGGCCTGCCAAACCCTGTTGGACTATGTTGAAGAAAGGGTCGAGCGCCCTGAAGGCTTTGTATTTTGGATCGGTCATGATTGGTTTCCTGGCTGTCGTGTGGGGAGACTCAATTGGTGACACCACCGGGCAGGGTCGTATCAACGCGCGTGGCACCGATCTTAAGCCAATCACCCATCAGAACGGTTCAGTGTGACTGCGCAATTCCAACTCCCAACTCCACGCACCAGGCGGCTGCGCCAGTGCGGCCATGTAGGACCGCGCGATTGCCCGCGGCGACAACACGTCAAGATCCTGGCTTCCCTGAACAACGCCGCCGTCGATGACAAAGTGCACCACATGGATCCCCTGAGGACCCAATTCCCGAGCGAGACTCTGAGCGAGTCCCCGTACCGCGAACTTCCCCATCGCGAACACCGACGAGCGCGCAAATCCTTTGATGCCTGCAGTCGCACCCGTAAAGAAGATACTGCCACGACCCTTTGGTAGCATCCGCCGCGCCGCCTCTTGCGATGCCACCAATGCGCCAATAGCCGTGGTTTGTATTGCCGCCGAAGCGGCCTCAATACTCAAGGTGAGCAGATCCCCGCGAATACGCGCACTCGGATTAAAGAGCACGACCTCAGGTTCGCCCAGCGCGCCGTCAACCTCGTCAAATAAGCGCACCAGGCTCGCGGGCGAGGAAGCATCGGCCTCAAATGCCTTGGCATTCATTTTTGTCGCCAGCGGCGACAATTGCTCCACATTGCGCGACGCCAGCGCCACTTGATAGCCGTCCGCTACCAACGCCTCGCCAAATGCTGCGCTAATACCAGGGCCGGCCCCCACGATCAAGGCGACGCGTTCATTCATGGACATAAGACTCCTCAATCACTTCAATGAGCCCCACGATAGTCGCATGGAATTCCACCCACGGTCTCAATAGTACCTCGTCTGCCGCTTCCGTCACCAAGCGGGGCTGGGAGCCGGGCCTAAGGGTCTTCGAGTTCTGTATCATGAATCCGGTCCATGCAGAGCTTGCAGCGATGCGATTCGGAACACGCTTGCAGGTTCAAGGAGCCTTACCATGAACAAACGCCGCTTTCTGAGTACAGCCGGAGGTGCGTCTTTAGGCTTGATGTTCGGCCCCAGCCTGTTGGCACAATACGCAACCAAGCCGGTTGCCGCGGTCGCCGAGGACGAGGCGTTCTGGGCGGCTGTAAGAGGCCAGTTCCGGCTGACGAGCGACTACATCAATCTCGAGAACGGCTACTACTGCTTCCAACCCCAGCCGGTACTCGATGCATTCATTGACAATGTGCGCTCGGTCAACCTGGAAGCATCACACTATATGCGCACGCGGCAAGTCGAAGACAAGCTTCGGATCCGAGGAAGGCTCGCCGCGTTTGCGGGATGCTCGCCGGAGGAGTTGATCATTACCCGCAATACCACCGAATCCCTTGACACAGTGATCAGCGGATTCGACTGGAGACCAGGGGACGAAGCAGTCCTTGCCAACCAAGATTATGGCTCGATGATTGACATGTTTAAATTGCAGGCCCGACGCTTTGGGCTGCTAAACCGATTCGTTGATATCCCGATGGACCCGAAGTCGGACGATGAGATCGTGAAGGTATACGCCAACGCGCTGACGCAGAAGACTCGATTACTGATGATACCCCACATGGTGAACATCACCGGGCACATCTTGCCCGTGCGCGCCATTTGCGATATGGCTCACGCGCATGGCGTACCGGTAATGGTCGACGCTGCGCACACCTTCGCCCACCTCGATTATCGACTCCCCGACTTGCACTGTGACTATTACGGCGCCTCGCTCCACAAGTGGCTCGCTACACCACTCGGCGCCGGAATTCTCTATGTGAGGCGCGACCGCATTGAAAAGCTCTGGCCCATTTATGGTGACGAAAGCGTACCTGCTGGCGATATTCGAAAACTCAATCATACTGGCACGCATCCGGTGCACACCGATCTGACCATCGAGCGCTCCCTCGCCTTCCACGAGATGATTGGCAGCGCGCGCAAGGAGGCAAGACTGCGCTATCTACAGCAGTACTGGGCCGGACGGGTACGTGGCTTGACGAGGATAGTAATGAACACACCGACCGATGCCAAACGGTCGTGTGCCATCGCGAATGTCGGCGTGCAAGGCATGACGCCCGCCGATCTCGCGCGCGTTCTTCTGGAGAAGTACAAGGTATACACCGTCGCCATCGATGGCGCGGGCGTTCACGGAGTGCGCGTGACGCCGCAGCTATATACATCAACGGCGGATCTTGATGCCTTCGTGCACGCGCTGAAGCAACTGGCGGCCTAGGAGGCAATCTTTCATTCCGCAGTTAGTCGGTATATTGGTTCGGCAGAAGTCTTTAACCCGCATCTGGAGCAGTCCATGCAAGAGGAACAAATCCGCGAAGCCCTGAATGCGCACTGGCGCGCATCTGCAGAGGGCGATGCAAACGCGGAACACGATATCTACGATGACGAAGCCATTTGCGACTACCCTCAATCAGGCGAACGAATCCTCGGGCGAAATAATTTGCAGGCGCTGCGGAGCCATCATCCGGGCAAGCCGGCGGGTTTCGTCGTCAAGCGAATTCTCGGTAAAGATGATCTTTGGATCACGGAATACACAATCACCTATCAAGGCCAACGCACATACACCGTGAGCATTATGGAGTTCCGCAACGGTAAGGTCGTGCACGAAACACAGTATTTCGCCGATCCGTTCGAGGCGCCGGCCTGGCGGAGCCAATGGGTTCAGCAGACCTCGTGAGACCTAGCGACGAGACGAACAGGCGAAACTAGAGACTGATGAGTCACTCGCCGCTCAAGTGACGCATGCTGGATGTTTCGACACTGCTCGTCATTTTCCTCAACCCTCATTCTAAGGAATATCGGCCTAGAAGTACTTAGAAGCACCTGCCGAGGAACGACGCCGCCTTATCCGAGATGCCGACAATCTTGTTGGTTGCCTGCCGATAGAATTTGAAATTGAGCTCAGTCCCAGGCCGGCCGTCTTTCCAGTCAGTGAGATGTTTGAGCTCGCGGCGGCCCAGCGGCCGCTTCGCAAGCGCTGTTCGTCTGATGGTGACGCTCACGCGCGGTGTTTGGCGCGCGATGCCGCGCTTCTTTGCAATTGCTTCGGCGTGAGTGACGATACCATGCGCGATGAGGCCTTGGCCGCCCTCATTCTCGCTCGCGAATACGAATACCGGGTCGCCTTTGGCGATCAGCTTGCCGCCATACATCGTCTTGTGCGCGATGAATGCAAACGTTCTTGCCCGCGGATCGACAATCTCCGCTTTGATTGCAAACGACATGATTGTCCTAGATCGAAATATGCGGCGTAATCGTACAACAGATCACGAATAACGGCTTCCCAGCAATCGCTCAATTTTGATGCTTGACGGAGTCAAGCATTCGACCACATCAAGAGTATCGAAAGTCAGAAGCAAGACGACCACTCAAGCCGAACTTTCCGCCATGAGCCTCTTATAGGCCGAAAAATGCTCCCCCGAATAGCAGCAGAAAACGACTTCCTGAAATTCCTCTGATTCCTGCGTAAAACGCCGGACCTCTCTGATGGCAATCTCGGTCGCTTCATTCAGCGGATATGCATAAGCGCCCGTACTGATCGCGGGAAAGGCAATCGACCTTAAATTCTTCTCCACCGCCAACTGCATAGAATTCATATAACACGAGGCCAAAAGGTTCGCCTCGTCGCGACCGCCGCCCTTCCAAACCGGCCCCACGGTGTGAATGATCCAGTGCGCCGGCAGACGATAGCCGCGAGTGATACGCGCCTCCCCAGTGGGACAGCCCTTGAGCTGCCGACATTCCTCCAAGAGCTCCGGCCCAGCAGCATGGTGAATGGCCCCATCCACGCCCCCGCCGCCCAATAACGTCGTGTTCGCCGCATTGACGATCGCATCGACGTCCAAAACTGTGATATCCCCTTTAACGATGCGGATCTCGGTCGGCATACCCGCCTCACAGACTGTTAAAGTACCATTCTAGCCGGCTGAGCCGCGGCGATGGAAACCGCTGGGGTGAAGGCTTCTGCGCATTGAGCTTTCGCGGTATGGACCGCGACTAATCCGCAACTTTGTGTATGCTGAGTCGGGAGTGGGAACCCCTCCCCCAGGACAAAGGTTTGATTATCGATCATGCGAATTTGCGTCTACTGCGCTTCAAGCGCCCAAGCCCCCAAACATTATGGTGAGGCTGCATTCGAGCTAGGCCAATTGCTTGCCAGCAATGGTGTGCAAGTCGTTTTCGGCGGCGGAGGCATTGGTTCCATGGGACGCCTCGCTGATGGCGTCCACGCCGCCGGGGGCGAACCCATAGCAGTCATGCCGCACTTCATGCGCGAACTTGAGTGGGCTCATAAAGAGGTGCGCACGTTCGTTTGGACCGGCGATTTAGCGCAACGAAAGGCCAAGTTAATTGAGAACGCCGACGCTGTGGTCGCACTTCCCGGTGGTTGCGGCACATTCGAGGAATTGCTGGAAGTCATCACGCTCAAACGATTGGGAATTTACTTAAACCCCATCATCGTTGTAAATCAAGCGGGTTTCTATGATCCTCTCATTGCTCTTTTCGAGAGAAGCGTTCAAGAGCGCTTCATGGATCGGCGCCATTTGGCTATGTTCTCCGTTGTCACGTCCGTCAGCGAGGTGCTGGATGCAATTCGACAGGCGCCTCCCTGGTCACAAGACGCTCGACAGTTTGGGACTGCACGGTGAATGTACTTAAGAGCCGGGCCGCGCGTGCTCCGGCACTCGCCCGGCGATAGCCGGTCAGAGGCCCCTACTCCACAGTGTAGTCGCGAGCTTCTAGGCAGGCCGCGTCGGCACGAAGGTAGTCGGCACGTTTCGCGCCCACTTTGGGGTCGAGGCCGACTTGATCGGCGGCCCACTGGCGACATTCCCCGCGATCACGCTCCAGTTGCTCGATCGTCTGATCCCCATTTGGAAAGACGAACAAGTCTCTCAAGACCAGCGCCCGGCTATTGATGCTCTCAGCCAGGCCGGCAGGTGGCTGCACTTGCTCGTAGGCTCCTGCGGTACCGCTCCATTCGTAGTAGACATCGTCGGCATAGTAATAGGGCGCGCCGTTCCAGTAGACGATTTTGCAGTACGAGGGGATGGATGCGAAATAAAACCCATGACCTGGGACACTCCAGCCGCCTTGCCCGCCGCCGCGATTCCGGCCACCAGAGCCGCGCTCCCCGTGCCAAGTACCCCGATGATGACCGTATCCGCGACCGGTGCGACTGCTATGAGAACCTGCGCCATGGCCGGCGTTGCCACTGCCGCCACTCGCCCCATGAGCCATGGCGAATCCTGAACTCCAAAGTCCAATGGAAATCAGACCCGCAAGGGTAGCTAAGCGTGATTGTTGCCCATGCATGACGCGAAATCGATTGCCGATGCTTCATTTTAGAGCCTCACCATTCTTGAAAGTTCCAAAAGCACGTCACGCCGTTTCTCGTCTGCTCGTCAGGCCTCCTACAGAGACTCAATCATGCGGACTCGCAGCGCGGCATCCGGCATACGGCCGAAACCGGCACCGATGTTGTCCAACATGTGTTCAGGACGCCCGGTCCCGGGAATGACGCACGTCACCGCGGGATGGCTCAGAACGAACTTGAGCAGTACCTGCGCCCATGATTGACAGTCGATCTCTTGTGCCCACGACGGAAGAGGCCGATGGCTTAAGCTCCCCAGCAGTCCGCCACCGCCGAAAGGCTGATTGACGATGACGGCGACACCGCGATCCGCCGCCAGCGGAAGAATGCGCCGTTCCGCGGCGGTGTCATTCATCGCGTAGTTGATCTGCAGAAAGTCGAGTGTTTCGGAGCGCATGACAGATTCGACCTCAGCGTACGCTGATGCCGAATAGTGCGTGATCCCGACGTAACGAATCCGCGCCGCGCGCTTCAAGTCCCGGAGTGTTGATAACTGCCTGTTCCAATCGAGAAGATTGTGGACTTGGATGAGATCGATCCGGCGGTCCTGCAGGAACTCATACGAACGATTGATCTGATCACGCCCGGCCTCCTTTCCACTCGTCCAGACCTTGGTCGCAAGAAACGCGCGGGCGCGATTTTTGGATTGCGCGAGCAGATCGCCAACGACGTGTTCGGCCGACCCGTACATCGGCGATGTGTCGATGACGGAACCGCCGGCCGCGAAAAGCACCTTCAGGACCTCCAGCAATGGAGCGCGCTCCTCGGGAGTTGCGCCGACATCGAAGGTGCGATATGTGCCACACCCGATAACGGGTAGTGGTTCCCTTGTCGAAGGTATGAGACGCGTGCGCATTTTCTCACGAACATCGGTCATGGGCAGACCTCGCTCCGGCCAGTTAAGAGCGATCATCGCTGCCGTCAGCTCTTTCAGTATCCGGCGGCGGGAGCGCTTATCCACTTGATGTGCACGCATGCTTGCCTGCTATATACACCTATGCACCGGGGCCGTCACACGCCGGCGCGCAAATTGTTTCGAACGTTCTGGCGTTGCCGGCTGACCTCGATGATGATCGAGCCTACACCAGCGCCGCTCGCATATTCTCGGTGGGCATCTTTGATATCTTGAAGTTTGAAAGTAGCCTTGATCGGCACGGATATCCTGCCGGCTACAAGCCACTCGAAAAGCAGGGCGAGATCCGGGATGTAGTGTTTCGAGGAACGGGTAACGCCGAAGAAAGTCGTTCGTTTTCCTGACCAGAACAGCAAGTTCCTCGCCAACAATTTCATGATTGCTGGCAACACCGAAGGAGGCCTGGATCCCGATAGACCTGGCAAATTCATGCCATAGCCGACCACAATCCCACCCTTTCGTAAAATCGAATAGGACTCATCAAAGCTGTTGAAACCCAGCGGATCGAACGCAGCGTCGACGCCACCCCGCACATTCATCGCATCTATCCACAGCTTGTTCGAGTATTCAAACGGAACTGCGCCTAACAGGCGCAGCGCCTCGTGCTTTTGCGGGGACGCGGTCCCGAAAACCTCGGCACCCTGCAGCTTAGCTAGCGCTAACAACGCCCCGCCCACTGCCCCACTCAAGCCATGAACAAAAATTCTCTGTCCCGGCTCAACTTGGGCTGCGTGGTGCAGCATTTCATAAGCCGTGACCCAATCCAGAACGAGCGCCACAGCAATCTTCGGATCCGCTCCCCCGGGCACAGGCACCAGATATCGCTCGGGAAGATTGATGAGTTCCGCTTGCCCGTCGTATTTCGACAAACAGGCGACGCGGTCACCCACCTGGAACCTCGAAGACCCTCGACCGCTGGTGCGCACCTTGCCAACAACGCTGTAGCCCGGCGTGAGAGGCGCCCTCTTCTGGAAGGGATATGTACCGCGACGCATGTTCACATCGGAGCCGGAGACGATTGAATATTCGACTGCGATTTGAACCTCTCCCGCCGTCGGTTCGGGGATGTCGTCTTCCACGATGGCAAGTTTGTCTTCATCCCCGAATTCCGTAATTAGGACTTTTCTTATTTTGGACATAATTATTGATGATCCCTTCAGACCAATCCATGGGGTGCCCGGAATCGCGGACGGCAATTCCACATGATTGCCGTCGCCCAACACTGTCAGTAGAGGAGCACCGCCTCGCGCTCGCCGCGCCAGCGGACCTCGTCGCGAGCTGTCAGCGCCTCCAGATCGGCCGGCGTCGCTGCCGCGTCGTCCACCCAACGGCGCAGCAGATCGCTGCCGTTGATCACGTCGATCGCAGGCCTGTCGTTCTCATACTCGTAGGCAAAGTCGCGCCAAATCTCGTAATCCGGCCGCAGCTTCCTCAGAGCCTTGAACGCGAGCGCGAACAATCGCCAAGGCCTGAAACCCTCGTGGTCATAGTAGGCGGGGTCTTCCACATGCACCTGGACGCCCGCACAGAGCTTGCCGACGTGCTTATGAAACGTAGGCTCGAACCAGCAGGGCCGAAGCCGACACCCATTCATCCATGGCGCTGCAAGCGAATGCATCTCTGCCAACAAGTCCCGCACGTCCAGATCCGGTGCGCCGAACAACTCCAACGGCCTGGTGGTCCCACGACCTTCCGACAACGTCGTGGCTTCGAGCATCACAGAGCCTGGATAGCAGCGCGCCATCCAGAGGTTGGGAGCGTTAGGACTCGGGTTGACCCACGTGCGACCGCCGAGAGGCCACCCGTATCCCGGTGCAGCGTTCGGCTCCCACCCCTCCATCGGCACGACACGGCAATCGACGTCGAGATTGAGAGTCCCGACGAACCACCGTGCAAGCTCCCCGAGTGTCAGGCCGTGGCGCATCGGCATCGCGCCGGCGCCGACAAAGCTTTCGCAACCCGCCTTGAGCATCAGCCCTTCCACGGGCCGTCCCACTGGATTCGGACGGTCCAGGACCCACACGGCCTTGTGCTTCTTCGCAGCCGCTTCGAGCACGTAACGCAGTGTGGTGACGAACGTGTAGATTCGGCACCCGACGTCCTGTAGATCGACGAGCAGAACGTCAAAGGTATCCATCATTTCAGGTGTCGGCCGGCGTACTTCACCGTAAAGACTGAAGACTGGGATACCGTGGACGGGATCGGAGTAGTCCTGCGACTCGACCATGTTGTCCTGCTTGTCACCGCGCAGTCCATGCTGAGGGCCGAACGCCGCGCTTAAGGTTACATCGCCGAGCGTCACCAGCGCATCGAGGGAATGGACGAGGTTGCGTGTCACGGAAGCGGGGTGCGCCAACAGAGCAACGCGCTTTCCCGCCAGCGGCTTGCGCAGCTCGGGCTCTTCGAGCAGTCGGTCGATCCCAAATTTCATGGGCGGGCAACTTCCAATGCGAATCCGTTCGGGTGGTGGAAATCGGGTTTGCCGGGCGGGTGGCGCAGCCCCCAGTACGAAAGCCCGCCATTGTCGTCTTCGATGACCGCGGCCAGAGCGATCCGCAGATGACTAACATCACGCAAGTCAGCCAGATGCCCTAAGCGCACAGCCGACTTAAGCTCGAGCCCATCGTCACCTCGGCGCACGGAGATTTCCGGAGCTGTGCCAATCTCGGCGGGCGACATTCCCTCACGGTAGGCAGTGAATCGGTAGATGGCCCAGTCGAGCGCGGGCGAGAAATTGAATTCGTGGTAGCCGGCGGCATCTCCGGCCGCGACGAATGCCTCGAAGCACGTGTGCTCCCATAGAGCGTCGCCCCGTCCACAACCGCTGGACCGGGGTACGCGTACATGAGACATGTCCGCCACCAGTGAATACTGGAACACGAGAATGTCGGGCTCCTGCGCTCGCAGCTGCACCGCGAGGCTGCGCACATCGTCGTTGGGGGTCGAAGGGTGGGCCATCAACACAGCCGATTTCATATCAATAGGTGACATGCCGCAATTGTATTCGTGCGCTACCCGCACGTCACAGGGAGTTCGCGGCAAGCGGTGCGCGGGCCGCCCTCCGACACCTCTCGATGACCTGGAGAGCCGCTTTCGAAGGAATTGCCATGGGGTGACCGGCCAGGGTCCGATTGCCGCCCGTGAGTTGAAAAGCCGCGAAATGAGGCCTTGACATATTGCTTACGCGGCCGTGATCGATACAGACGACTCTTTTCAAGTAATTCTTCATTATTGGCATTGACGCCCGGCAGCACTGATGCACTCGTCAGGGCGTCGACGATGCAGAAAAGTCGTACGCATGGATGCGTGCGCGTTGCGCAATCGCGTCATGCAAGGACTCCTCGCCCGCCAGTGACGCGTGCCCGTCGAGGTCCGCTGCAACCTACGGCTCAGCCAAGCGCTTCGCTGCGGGCGTTGCGCCGGATGATTTGCGGTGGCTGACCTAAGGTTCGCAAAAACGCTTCGCGCATTCGGCGCCGATCGACAAAGCCGGTTTCCCGCGCAACGACATCGATCGGATGACGACTGCTCTCTATCATCAGCCGCGCCGCTTCGACACGCAGTTTCTCGACCGCCTTGGCAGGAGATTGTCCCGTCTCCGTTTGAAAGGCACGGCTGAACTGACGCGGGCTCAAATTTGCCACCTCAGCCAATTTATCCACTGACAATGAAGAACCCAGATTCCTTTCAGCAAAGGAAAGCGCGTTTTGAATGCGGTCTGACTTCGGGGACAACGCCAGTAATTCCGAATGCTGGGACTGACCCCCGGCGCGTCGATGCTGCATCACCAGCTTCTTTGCCACTGATCGAGCGGCGCCCTCGCCCAAGTCTTTTTCAACCAGGGCCAATGCGAGATCGAGACCTGCCGTGGCACCTGCCGACGTCCATATGGATCCGTCGATGATGAAGATTCGATCCTCCTCCACCTTTATGTTGGGAAAGCGCCTTTGCAATTCTCGAGCGTGATACCAATGCGTGGTAGCGCGGCGGCCATCGAGCAACCCTGCTTCCGCCAGGATGAACGCGCCAGTGCAAATCGATGAAACGCGCCTCGATAGTTTTAATCCACGTCGAATGAATTTCAGCAGCCCAGGCGTCGCGTTCGCCGAGGCATCCTCGGTTCCAATCACAATGAGGGTGTCAAAGGCCCGAGCGCTGAAGCGCTCGGTTTGAATCCCAACTCCTAGAGACGAACGGACGGCTCCCCCGTTTTCGGAAAGCACACGTACCTGATAGACGGCTCTTCCGGCAACGCGATTTGAATATTCAAACACTGCTTGCGCGGCAAGTCCCATCATTTGGAACCCTTCCGGAACCACGAAACCGATGCGTTGCATCGAAATTCTCCTAAAGAGGCGTGTCGCAAAAACGTACTATATACGTCATTCAAGACATCTGCTAGTCGAGTTAAAGTTGCTCCATCGCCGCTGATGGCGAGTCAGATCAACCAAGGAGACAACATGACTACTCGAAGCAAAGGCACCGCACTGATCACTGGGGCATCCTCCGGCATTGGCGCGGTTTATGCCGACCGTTTGGCGCATCGCGGTTACGACTTGATCCTCGTTGCCCGCAATCGCCGCAAGCTCGACACTTTGGCAAGCCGGCTGACCAACGAAACCAGACGTTCCGTCGAAGTCCTGCCCGCCGATCTCAACGACAAAACTGATCTGGCGCGAATTGAAGAAGTCTTAAGAGAGGACGCCAGCATCACTCTACTGGTCAACAATGCGGGTGTCATGGGGACCGCCGCGCCATTGCTCAACAGCAATGTGAACAAACTGGATGAGACGATCTCGCTCAATATCGGCGCGCTTACGCGGCTGACGCATGCGGTGGTTCCGGGATTTGTTGCGCGTGGCGCCGGCATCATCATCAACATTTCTTCCATCGTTGCGATCGCGCCGGAATTGCTGAACGGTGTGTATGGAGGCAGCAAGGCCTACGTGCTTGCATTCAGTCAGTCCTTGCAGCATGAACTCGCTCCGAAAGGGATCCGCATTCAGGCAGTTCTTCCAGGGGCGGTCGCAACGGATTTCTGGGATCTAGGCGGCTATCCTGCAAGCAATTTTCCACCCGACTTCGTCATGACGACCGAGGATCTTGTCGATGCGGCTTTGGCCGGACTTGATCAGGGCGAATTGGTCACCATTCCGGCGCTCCCAGAAAAGGCCGAATGGGATCGGTTCGACAGCGCACGTCGCGACATGTCAACCCGCTTATCGCGCAGGGAACCTGCAGCGCGCTACGGTATTGAGACGCTCACGTAAGGGTGTAGAGGCGATCGGCGCCCAGCCTATACTGGGCCGCCCGTTGTTATTGATGGCCGACGGCGGTGAACCATCGAACTCTTCACAGAGTGGTCTCGGAAGCCGCTGCGCTACGCCGCGGTGGGCGGTCCGAACCAAGCGGTTAGCGCGTCAGCGAGCCCCAGATAAGTTCGGTCTCCCGCCCAGGCCACATATCCGTCGGGCCGAATCAATACGGCAGTGGGAGCAGGAACCGCGCCGAGCACCGGAAGCTCCCACACACCAACACATTTGGCGTCTATCAACTGAGCGCGATCTGCCCATGGCTTGATGTCGAAGCCGCCGGGTTCACCGAAGTTGAGCAGCACCGGCCGGGCACTATGCAGCAGGGTGAAGACACGCAGCGGGCCGTTGGCGGTGACCAGATCGAGATCGGGCATGCGGCGTCCGAGCAGCAGGTGTCCATCACCCAGGTCGTAATGAATGTCCAGACCCGACATCATCGCGGCGAACATCTTTCGCGGCTCGTCCATGCCGAGGAGTTCGGACATGGTGTCGCGCAGTGCCTTCGTGCGAGCGTCTGGGCGGCGAAGCGCCACTGCCGCCATTGTATTGCGCAGTACGCGGGCAGCGACCGGGTGGCGCTCGGCATGGTAGGTATCCAGGAGGCTCTCAGGGGAAGTCCGGTTGGCCACCTGGGCCAGCTTCCATCCAAGATTCACCGCATCTTGCACACCGGTTTGCAGACCCTGTCCACCGTCCGGAGCGTGCACGTGCGCGGCGTCGCCGGCCAGCAGCACCCGTCCCTTGCGGTAAGACGCCGCCTGCCGGGTCACGTCGGTGAACCTCGAGATCCAGGTGGGACTGTGGATCCCGTAATCCTTCCCGCACACGGCGATGAGCGCCTCGCTGAGATCGCGCAGGGTAGGTTCGGTCGTGGGTCCGACGTGCTGTTCGGTCACCATGACCCCCACCGGCCCCCCATCCATGTAGACGATCTCGCCGTCGCGGATCTCGTACTTCACCTTGCCGAAGGAATGGACGCCAAAGGCGTTGCGGTGGATGCCCAATTCCGGCTGCTCGGCCATCTCGACCTCGGCGAGCAGACTGCTCGTCGTGGGATCCCATCCGGGGAACTCGATACCGGCTGCCTTACGGATCAGACTGCGTCCTCCGTCGCACCCGACAAGATAGTCCGCCCGCAGCGACTGGCCGTCGGACAGCTCGACATCCACGCCGCTGTCGTCCTGAGTGAAACCGGTCGCCTCACGCCCGCGATAGATCGTCACCGCCAGCTCCGCCACCCACCCAGCCAGAATGCGCTCGATGTGGTTCTGCCACAGCCCAAGCACGTAGGCGTGCCGAGTGGGCAAGTCGCTGATGTCCAACCGAGTCCCGGCGAACCCTACGACCTGAGCCACTTGTCCCTCCGACAGGAACCGATTGGCGATTCCGCGCTGATCGAGAATCTCGACGGTGCGAGAGTGAAGACCACCCGCGCGCGAGCCAGTGAGGTCCTGGCTGACGCGCCGCTCGACAATGGCCACGTCAACGCGCGCTAACGCCAACTCGCCTGCCAACATCAACCCTGTCGGACCTCCTCCGGCGATCAACACGGCATGCGTGGTCATCGCCACACTCCGATCGTCACTAACGGCACATCCTCGCGGGACTCATACATCGACAACAACACGTGCATTTCGTGACTCCCATTTGCGCCCCCTCTGGCATCGGCTGGCGATGCTGCAGCACGACCCGGGGCTTGCCGCAAGCCCCGGGGTCCGTTATAAATTAAGAGTGGGAAGGAGTGGGTACTGCATCATGACTACCGTAAACGTTCCGTTCGCGGACGTACCCGTGAAATTGACTTCGGAGTTGTCGTGGCAACTTGACGGGAACTTTACCTGCGCGTGAACGAGCTAAATTGCCGAGCATTTGCGGGCAGCAATGCGTCTTCAACCCTCGACGTCAGCCTCCGGACGATCATCTCCCGCGGATTTTTCCTTGTGCCAACGGCCGCCTTTGTCTTCATAGGAAATGACAGTCGCCTCGCCCGGCTCCGCCTGTTCTCTTGCCGCCAGCTCGGCGGCTTTGTGCGCCTCGTCATGGGTGCGGAAGGCTTCCGAGAACGTCTCATCGACTTTATAGGCCCAACCGCCATCGTGCCGAACGATTTCATAGATTACCTTGCTCATACCAGCTCCTGATGTCTTAAGGACCCGTCGATCGTGCAACGCAATATCCCAGTAAATGGGCTGCTGTCGGCAATCCGGGCTCTGGCACTATACTCGGTGGTCACGGCTTACCAATTTCTCGTCAAATGTCCGATCTGCGCAACCGAGTGGACTTGCGCGTTGAGCGTCAGCGAAATCAAGCTCCCTGCTAACGCAACCACTCATGCACAGGCCGCAACGGGCCAAAGTGGATAATTGCCCAGACTCCCCCAAAGATCAGCACCCACATCCCCAAATGCAGCAAGATGCGCCGCCGGTGCGCAACGCTCGATACCTTAGCCTCATTGCTGCCGACCGTGCTGCGCCCGAAGATATCGGTCGCCAGGGAAATCAAATCAAGCAACCCGAAAATACAAATCGCCACACCGATGATGACGCTCATAGCTCTCACTCCGCCATCTCAATGCCCCACAAACCTCCCGCCCAGTCTACGTCTAATACCAAGTTCCTTGGGAGAGGGCTTCAAGTCGGCTAATTTTGGATCTTCTTGCAATCGTCGTATCGATTATTCTCAACGATTGAAACGTCCGCGCGCCCCTTAAGCTTTGACAAGAATGACTGCACAACACGATCAGCCTCGCACTTTGCCCCACGGTCACTGCTCCCCCATACCTCAATATGAAGTTCTGACGATCGCTTACCCCGCGTCCACGCCGAGAAAAGCAGCCTGTGTTCCAGGTCCCGGCAAAACGCACGTGGATCAGAGGGTCGGTCGTCGCTGCTATAGCTGTAGAAGCACTCGAGTCGGGCATCCAAACCTGCTATTGCCAAAGTGCGCATCACGAATTTCGCCCCCTCTCCACTAACCTTCAGGGTAATCGGCGGCCCCGGCGGTGGCGAAACGTCCGCATATCCTGAAATACTGGCAAGAAATGTGGCCACGAGTAAGCACCCAATTCTTGCCGTCCAGATCATAATTCCCCCTGGGATCCAACCAACACGCGACGGCTCACGCCGTACGCGACAGGTCTCGCCCATTCAGTTGCCGCGATTCCGCGTCGCTCGCACCGCTCATCACTTGGGCACCGGCGCGCCGATGAGAATCGCCCATCCCATCACGACCCATGGCCATTCCGAGACGACAAGAAACCAGCGTTGCAAGGCGATCGCTTCGGCGCTTGCTCGTGGATCAGCGGGATCCCTTGACGCCAAGGCGCGCATGCCAACGACATATCGGTATCATGGCATGTCTGGAGTTATTAATTGCCGCACCCGCTTGGCCCACAGCATACCGTCGGTGGCGCCCGGCCCGGCCATCCGCGGTCGCTCAGCCGGTTCGACGCGACATTTCGCCGCGTCGAAAATACCTCCGGCTTCGCCCTAAGCTTAAGAGGAAACACTCTTGGGAGTGTAATTCTGTTCGCTTCGAGCGCTCCAGCGGTACAGATTTTCATCCTGACAATGGGGGCATTTGATCGCGGTCAATTGGTCATCGAAGTCCGTCGACGCCTTGCCCCCGGGTGCCGTCGCTGCAGTCGCAATCACGAGCCCGCACGATCGATTCTTACAGAGCCACCCGACGTAGAGCTCGCCCGGCACCATCTTCTGCGGCGCCCTGACATCGACGTGGCGCAATGGCGCTGACGCGACGGGTTTGTGTGATGGTGAACCCCGGCTTTTTGTTGGACGTTTGATCGCCATTACCGCCTCCTCGCTTACCAAGAAGTATAGCCGCTCTCGTTACGGATGGGCGCCGCGCCAACTGTCGGGCGCCTCAGGACTCGGCTCGGAACCGCAATGTGCGCTAGCAGACAGACAACCGCGGCGCAGCAGTGGAACCATTCAGCCTGTTTATGAAGGAACTATTGCAACAGATAGGCCCCGATTACTATCGCTTCGTGCAAATACTCATTGCGCACGCTGAGCTCAAGCAATTAGGTCAATGGCGCATCGACGTTAAGAGGCGGAGCCAAATTCCTCTCGGGATGTCGCGCGCCACAGAGAAGTCTCGCGCCGATCCCCGTCGCAATCAACATTTCAGCGGTGCAATTGCGATCGGACAACTTCGTGGACCGCGCGCGCGACATCCTAAAGGAGACGGGACTAGAGCGGCAGTATCTTGAGTTCATCCACGCCGTCGACGTTAAACAAGGGCTTGAATTTGCACCGCACAAGATAATTTGACACTGACGGATTGCACGGAGACAGTTGAAATCACCACGCAGCGAACTTTGATCTCACATTAGGCAATCCGCCGATTGCGGTGCTTTGCGAGAGAGAGTAAGGAGTATCTGTAGGTAAGCAACAAACGTGCGACGATTCTTCGCCGGCTCGGCGGCGATCAGGATGGCTCATATGCGGGAAGCAGCAGAGTCGAGCCGGGTTGAAGAAGTTTCTCCCCTACTAACGGCGGACCAAGTCGCCGAATTCTCCCGCGAGGGATTTCTCGCGCTCGGTTCTCCGCAAATCAGCCAGACCGAGATCCACTGGTGCCGCGATATTCTGATGTCCCTGATCGCGCGGAACATCGGTCGAAAGGAAGGCCGGTTGATTGACATCTCGGCGAGAGAAGACGGAGATGAGGGTGTAACCCCCCAGCTATTTCGCCCCACGCTCTATGCCACGGAGCTGAGCAAGTGGTCCTACCGCAATTTGGGGCTAGCTATCGCCAAGCAGTTGCTTGGTCCCCAGGCGACATTGTCAGCCGATACTGCCGTATTCAAACCCAGTCGTATCGGGGGTGTCACGCCATGGCACCAGGATGAAGCTTACAACAATCCACAGTTTTACCAAGAACAGATCACGATTTGGATTGCCTTGTTTGACACGACGCCCGTCAACGGCGCGATGGCCTTCATTCCCCGCTCGCATAAACTAGGAGTCCTGCGCCATCGGCTCAATGGCGGCTGCAGGGAGGCCAATTCCCTTGAGTGCTGCGGAGATTATGACCGCGCCGCCGCAAAAGTATGCCCAATCCGTGCGGGCGGGATCACTATCCATCACGGGTGTACGATCCACGGCGCGTCGCGGAATTTAAGCGACGGGCCGCGCCTCGGATATGTCTTGAACTACAAGAATCCGCCGCAGGCCCGGCCGGAGCTCGGCACCACCTTTTCGTGGAGTGGTCGGGCCGCCTTGCAAATCCATCGTACGCGAAAACAGTGGCTGCTGCGCGGCGGCATTTTTATTGAATTGCTGCGCTTTTTCCGCTCCGACCGTGACAACCGTCGCCACTTCATCGGACAAGTGGTCAAGCGCTTCAGGCGGCATTACCACGTGTGAGCGCATTCGTATCCGTCCGGTATTCGTCCACGGACCGCGCCGTTAGACCCACGGATGGGTTATTCGGCGCCATGCGCTCCAATCTGCACCTGCCCAATAAGACGCTCGCGGACACCGCCGACGTGTGCTGTAGCGCGCCCAAGCTGGATGAGCGAAATGATATGCAACAAGATCGCCAGCGGCACCAGAAAGGTTGGAATCAACACCAACGGAAACATCGAAATGAGTTCGTTGGGGCGCTCGAAGGCAAACAGTTGGAAGGCCGACGGCGCGGTGAGGAACCCCGTACCAATCGCAACGATGAGATCGGCAATCCCCAACAAATTCCACCGCAAGACGGTGCGTGGACTAAGTTGCCGGCCGCCAGTCGCGCCAATTCCGATAGCTGCCGCTAGTAGACCGACGGCCACATCGCCCAACCCCGCCGGCAGTGCAAACAGTCCTGGTAGCAGATGGCCGGCAAAGAGGACCAAGAAGATTACCCCCTCCACGCGGTAGAACTGAATTGCAATGACCCACTGCCGGGGTACGGCGTCAATGAGCCGCGAAACGGCCGGCCAACGCCAGATCATTAAGCCACCAATCAGGATCGGGATAGCAATCCCAAATTGAATCGTTGGTATTCGACTCGTCGCGGCGCTGTAAACGCCCACAAGTGCGAGCGCAACGGCGATTGCAAACCAGCCGAGCAGCACAGATGCGGCAGCCTGTACGGTCCGTCTGCGGTCCCTATCGCTCCAATTGGACCGCTTGAGAGCCCGGGTTACGCCAACAACAACGGCAACGATCGCTGCAACACAGCCAGCGACAACCGTGAACGGTAGATAGGTTGGAATGCTCATTGTGCCTCCTCGGGACGACGCTTCAACTATTCTGTTTGCCCGTCAGCCGAATCTTGGGCTTGCCTTCCACGGATTGGCTGCCGAGGATCATCCGCCGCGCCATCTCATGCGGATCGCGCACAACCTTGCGATCGCCCGCCGTGCTGTCGGCGCGTAATCCATCCGCCTCGATGACTTGCTTTTTTGCGATCTGGCGACCCAATATCATCTGACGTGCTTGTGCCTGCGCGTCTGGAGCGATCGACTTTGCCGCCGCTGATGACGGGAATACCAACTCAGCCTCAGGGCCGTACGTTGAATCACGTCCGCCAGAGAGAAGCAGTCTCGCCTGTTCCTGGCCATCTCCAATCACCTCCGTCGCTGCTAGCGCGCGAGCACCGCCAAACGCGAGCAGGCCAAGACCCAAGATCAGCCGTACATCTATTGCACTTTTCATAAATCCTCCATTTGCGTTAACCCCTCTATCCATGTAGATACATATATCACGTCCGGCAAAAAGGTATCTGCTTATTAATGTATATGCATATACTTGTAGCTGATGAGCACCACGCATTTTTCGACTTGCCATGCATATGCATGTACCATGCCTACACCATGAAATTACAATCCTTACCGTGCTATTGCGCGACATTGCGTCAGGCGGCTCGAGCCGCCACCGCGCTTTACGAAGAGGCGCTCTCAGATAGCGGCGTCCGGTCGACGCAATTTACGATCCTGCAGGCTCTCAAAACGGCGCCAGATCTGCAGACGACAGAAGTCGGACAGCTCCTCGGCATAGACCAAACGACGGCCACGCGAACGCTGGCACTGATGAGAAAAAGTAAGCTCCTGGGCGATTCCACTGGCGCTGATCGGCGCGAACGGAGATGGCGCCTTACTCCGCTCGGGGAAGCCACTTACCGCAGACTTGTGCCGAAATGGGAGTCGGCACAGGCGATGATCGAGCGCCGACTGGGGCGTGCTGAAGCGATAGCGCTAAAGAAATACGCGTTTGCCGCGGCAAATGTCCTCTCTGCCGCGGATGAGAAAACGCGCAAGTAGAGGCTCAGCCGCCAGCTAGTGCGTCGAGGTAGTGGAGCTGTCTTTGACTCACTTGTTCTTCGTCGCAGGCGCCCCGGCGAAAACTTCGAACTTCAAATTGATCACTGAACCCGACAATTGATTCGGAACGCAGGTCATCCGATTGTCGACGTATCGCGTCGTATACATCGGCAACACCTTATCGCGAAATTGCTCTACCAGTTCACAGTCTCCGGGCCTGACCTCACGAGGTGAACGATCGCCAAGTGCTACCGAACGCCACACGCCGTTGATCGGTGGACTCCCGCTCTCTCCATTCCCAACGGGCGCAAGCGTATAGAAGGTGAGTGTCGCACGCGCGAATTTGTCGGGAACACCATATCCACGTGAGCAACCATCCGAGATCGACTTCGCATCCGCGCGCGCACCTGCCGCGATCAGGAGCATTTTGAGCTTACTCGCGAGGCCGTCGCACGAATAAGTCGTCGTGAAACCCAAGAATTGAAAACTATAGTCGTGCTTTTGCCAGACACCCTGACCTGAATCGGTCGCGGACGGCTCACCTGCAAACGCAGTAGCGCTGAATCCACAAATGATGAGGGCCAACCCTGCCCTTAAGCCTCTAAGCGACTGCATGACCTAACCTCCTCCTCCTCCTCCTCCGAAATACATGATAGATCCGATTTGGCAAAATCCATCACGTCCCAGTCTGATCTTTCTTCCATGTGGCAAATCGATACTGGCGCCCGCGCCTTCGGCTTTTCCTATAGGTCTCACCACAGGGTGACTTCGGGCGGCCCGCTCCCGAGCCGCCCGATTTTGCGACTCTTGCAAATCCGGTGTAACCACACGAGCAGCGCTAATTGCAACGGATGAGCATTTGTTCATGGCGGCGATTCCTTCTGTTGATTGGACTCCTATCGGCTGAGAACGATGTGGGTGGCATGCTCGGTGGCCTGATGTTCGGTGACGCGGTAGCCGAGCGCCGGCAGGTCGATCCCGGTAAACATCGCTTCGCCTTGCCCGAGCACAACCGGGGACAAGGCGAAATGCAGCTCGTCAATTAGACCGGCGCGAAGATATTGACGCACCGTCTCGACGCCACCGCCGATCTTCACGTCGCGATCATCGGCGGCGAGTTTCGCCTGAGCCAGCGCCGCCTCAATACCCTCGGTCACGAAGACGAAGGTGGTGCCGCCTTGCATTTCGATCGGATTACGCGGCTGGTGCGTCAGCACGAAGGTCGGTGCGTGGTAAGGTGGATTGTCGCCCCACCAACCCTTCCATCTCTCGTCCGGCCAGGGACCGCGGATCGGCCCGAACATATTGCGGCCGAGAATGAACGCGCCGAATCCATCCATCGAACGGTGCGCATAGCCCTCGTCAACGCCGTCCGATCCGCCGCCCTTACCAGTCATTGCCCGGAAGGTGCGCGTGCCAAAGAGCCAGTGATGCAACTCCAGCCCACGCTTGCCGAGCGGATTCTCAATACTTTGCTCAGGCCCTGCTCCGAAACCGTCGAGCGAGATCGAAAAGCCTGCAACGCGCACTTTCTTCATAGTAGTCCTCGTCGGCCCGTTCGGGCACGATATCTTTCACACCTTCAGATCAAGCAGCAGTTTCGCGACAATGTTGCCGTCCGGTGCTGTGATGCTGGCCATCAGCTCACAGTGGTATCTATCAATGGGGTGTTTAAAAGTCCGCGACATCTCGAATACCTTCTTCATAGACTCAGCCCGCATGTACCAAAGAAGGTAGTCCTGTCCTTCGATCTTGATCCGAAACCACGATTCAATCTCCGCCCCTTCATAAACCAGGGTCGCAAGCGCCTCGTCCACACGACTCTTCATTGTGTCGCGTCAACTCAACTTTTCTGAACGCGCCAGCACCGAGCCGGCTTCCAGCGTCGCTCTTACTCCAAGCTCGATCTAAGCCGCGCCCTGAAAAACGTCAGCTCTTCCTTCTCGGATTCTTTCACAAACCCATCTTGAAACAACTGCGCCACTAGTCCGTCGCGATCCGCCGCCGCAAGATCCGGAAACCAAGACTTGACCTTGCCTTCCAATCCCTTCCTTTTGCGCGGCAAAACCTTCTCTTTCTTGAGCAACCAGATGAGTCGCTCAAACGGGGTCTTCCGCGTGGTTCCCGGAATCTCCTTAAATGCATCCTCTTGCGCACTCACCCGACGAACCTTAAATCTACGCTCAACCGTCAGATGCTTCACCAACGGATCGAAGCCTTTCTTGTCCTTCGAGAGAATGACACACTCGGCTAGCGGGTTTGCGTGCAGCAACTCGCCTAAATAGTAGGCAATACAGAAATCGCAGGCGTTACGTTCGACGCTCAAGATGCGTACATAGTCGAATCGAGTTCCCATGGACTGCGCCTGAACCACAAGCGCGGTTGGAAGCGTTCCCTGCTTGCCTCCCAAAACAAAACCCACCTTAACATCGTCGGGCAGCGCCTCAAGATCCACGGCCTGAATATTCTCGTAATCGACCAGTAATATGCGTTCCGTCATTAGGTACCTCCCTTCAGCCGCTCCGCACGGGAAGCTGGGCGTCGTCAACAGGATATTTTTATAGCCTTCTTCGTCTGATTGACCCGCTCTAGCGTCCTGCTGAGCGATGGCGCTACAAAGCCCTCGCCGAGGCAGCCTCGCCTCCCTTTCCGCGCCGATATGCAGCAATACAGAGTGCCACAATCGCAGGGACATCGAACGTAACACGGTACGCAAAAATGCCTGGACTCCCCAGAACGGTGTCGGATCCAATGTGGGTTCCCCAAGTCGCCGCTTCTAACGCGACTTGCTGCAATGAGAGCCGGCCCTGCAAAACGTATTCGCCATCCGCATCTGGGGAAATTCATGCCTCGGGACGCGTCCGCATGCGTCTAGTCATGGAATGACTTGAACTAAGAGCATCATTTGTTCATTCTTCGCGAGGTCAGCCGCTCCCATACCGTCGGTGGCGCAGCGTATCGTGTGCGGACATCTTCATATGCATCCGCGATCTGCGGCATCATACCTTCACGCGCCAACAGGCGTGCAAGCGAAGCCCGACGGTAGCGCCAATTCCTCCATGCGTCGTCCGGCCAATCCTCGCTCCGGGCTCGGTCTGCCGCTGCCGCGTAGTACTTGAATGATTCGAGCCAGTATAAGCTCCTTTTCGCGGCGTTCTCTTCGGAGAACGCCGCGCCGTCATTCCTTGCGGCAAATCGAGCCAGTGCATTCGGCTCCCCGGCGTCGCTGGCCTTCTGATACCAGAACCACGCCCGAGTCTCGTCGGGGGCCAACACGTATTCGTTGCTTTTGTCGGAACGCTTCACGCCGTGCTCGTAGAGATTCCCAAGCTCAAATGCCGCTATGGTCACACCGTCGGCCCAGGCCTGCTCGTACAGTGAGATCGCTCTTCGAGTGTCCAGCATTCCACTCGACGGACCCGAAAGCAAGAGCCCTAGATCGACTCGAGCGGCGCGGTAGCCGCGCGCAACAGCCTTTTCAAAGTCTGCGCTGGCCGCGGAGAATTTTCCGTTTGCCATGAGAGCGCGACCTTGTTGATACAACGCTCGGGTTTCGCCGTCAGAGCGATCGTCTGTGTTGGCGCAGGCTCCGACCGCTATGTCGGTGATAATTTGCTCCAGCATGAATCCCGCCGCGCGTCGATCAGGATCATATGGCGCTGCCGCTGATGCATCGCATTTAGAGTTATTGACCGGCCATTGGCGCACATCGGGAGGAGCAGGCAACCCCAACTGAAATCTTTCCGAACGCGGCAGCGCGTCAAACTGCGCCGCCGCCGCCCAGCCTATCTGAATCTCGATAGCCGGAGTGTTCGCGTTCCAGATGCGTGCGATATTATCATCCGACGCCGTCACGATGCTGCGCCCGTCCGGAGAAAATGCGGCGACTTCCACCAAGTCCGCGTGCTTGAGCACCATGAGCTGTTGTCCGGTCTCGGCATCCCAGATGCGCGCGGTTTTGTCGCTCGACGCCGTGACGATGCGTCGTCCATCAGGCGAGAAGTCGGCCGAGGCCACCTGGTCCGTGTGACCGCTGAGCAACTTGATTTCTCGGCCCGTCGCCGCATCCCAGATACGGGCGGTCTTGTCGTCCGAGGAGGTGACGATGCGGCGGCCGTCGGGTGAGAAAGTTGCCTTCTCCACATAGTCCGCATGCCCGTTCAGCACCATGATCTGCTGGCCGGTCTCGGCATCCCAGATGCGCGCGGTTTTGTCATTCGACGCCGTGACGATGCGTCGGCCGTCGGGCGAGAACGCGGCGAACTCCACCGGAGCCGCGTGTCCCGTCATCTGCAAGATCTCTCGGCCCGTCGCGGCATCCCAGACACGTACGGTTCTGTCGAGTGACGCTGTAACGACGCGCCGGTTATCGGGCGAGAGCGCGGCCGAGAAGACGAGTTCCGCGTGCCCCCGCAACACCATTATCTGTTGACCGGTCGCGGCCTCCCAGATGCGGGCGGTCTTGTCGAGTGACGCCGTAGTGACGTACTGACCGTCGGGCGAGAACTCAGCCCAGACCACCCGGTCCGAGTGCCCGCGCAGCAACAGCGTCTGTCTCCCCGTCGCGACGTCCCAGATACCCGCGGTCCGGTCGAACGACGAGGTCACAATACGTCGCCCGTCAGGCGAAAACAGCGCGGATGGCAAGGCGTCTGTGTGCCCGCTGAGCCGGGTGATTTCCCGACCCGCGGTGTCCCAGATGCGGGCGGTATTGTCGCTTGATCCCGTGATCACGCGGCGGCCGTCGGGAGAGAACGCGGCACTTTCCACGGCATCCGTATGCCCTCGCAGTACCGCAATCTGCTGGCTGGTCGCGGCATCCCAGAGGCGAGCGGTCTCGTCATAGGCCGCCGTCACGACGCGCTGGCCGTCGGGTGAAAACGCAGCGGAGGCCACCAACTGAGTGTGGCCGATCATTCGCTTGATCTCTGCGCCCGTCGCGGCGTCCCAGATACGGGCGGTCTTGTCGCCTGACGCCGTGAGGATGCGCTGGCCGTCCGGCGAAAACGCCGCGGAAGTCATCCGATCTGTGTGGCCGCTCAGCAGAATGATCGATCTACCGGTCGCGACGTCCCAGATGCGGCCCGTCTTGTCATACGACGCCGTGACAAGACGCCGGCCATCGGGCGAATACGCGACCGAGGTCACTACTTCCGTGTGTCCGCACAGCACACCAATCTCTGCTCCCGTTGCGGCGTTCCAAATGCGCGCGGTCTTGTCGTACGACGCGGTGGCGATGAACCGACCATCCGGCGAGAAAGCCACGGATCGCACACGATCCGTGTGCCCGCTTAGCCGCATGACCTCGCGGCCCATGGTGACGTCCCAGATGCGGGCCGTCTTGTCGTACGACCCCGTGACAATGCGCTGACCATCGGGCGAGAACGCAGCCGATATCACCCGATCCGCATGCCCGCTCAACAGTACAATCGGTTGACCGGTTTCGGCATCCCAAACGCGGGCCGTGTTGTCGAATGACCCTGTGACGACGCGGCGTCCGTCCGGTGAGAAGGCAACGGATCGCAGCCGGTCCGCGTGCCCGGTGATCACCGCAAGCTGTGCGTCTGCCGCGCGTGCCTCTTGGAACACGCTGAGTCCTTCCGAGGTATACGGCCGTTTCACTCCCCGACGCGGCAGCACCTCGAGAATGATGCCAAGCGCGACGTGGACATCGGAGTCCTTGACGCGCGCGGCGGCTGTCTGCGTCACCAATCGCAAGTTGGCCTCGAGGGCTGCATCGCGCTGTTTCGATGCGACTTCTGCTTCGTAACTCGTCGCAGCAAGGCCGCCGGCGAGCGTGAGGATCAAGACGCTCGCGGCCGCAATTCCGACCCGATGGCGCCGCGTAAACTTAAGGGCCCGATAGGCGACACTGTCTCTTTGGGCCTGCACCACGTCGCCGCGCAGATAGCGCGCGATATCCCCGTCGAACGCGTTTGCCGTCGCGTACCGCTCTGCCGGGGACTTGCGCAGGGCTATGATTGCGATGGTGTCGAGATCGCCCTTGAGCACCAGCGCGAGCTTTTTGGCAGTCGTCGCACGCGCATTTGCTGCAGACTCACTCAACGCTGCGCGACTGGGCAGCGCCGGGTCCGCCAGCAATATGGCATCTTCGAGCGCCCCACGTGAATCGCGCTTGAGCTTATACGGTCGTTCTCCCGTCAAGAGCTCGTAGAGCATCACGCCCAACGCGTAGACGTCGGCGGCCGTCGTGATCGGGGCGCCAGCAATTTGTTCGGGTGCAGCGTAGTCAGGGGTCAAGGCTCGCCCGCCGATCTGAGTGAGCTCGGTTTCCCTCGCTTCGCCTTCCGTCAGAAGCTTCGCAATCCCAAAATCCAATAGGTAAACGCGGCCCTGCGAGGTCACCATAATATTCGAGGGCTTTAAGTCGCGGTGAATGACCAGATGCGCATGCGCGTACTGAACGGCGCTCAAAATCTGGCGAAACAGTTCCAGTCGCTCGCGAATCGGCAAGCGCTGGTCGTCGCAGTAGGTGGTCAGCGGTACGCCTGATACGTATTCCAGCGCGAGGTACGGTTGACCGTCTTCCGCAAAGCCCGCGTCGATCAGCCGCGCAATATTGGGGTGATTCAAGCTCGCGAGAATCTCCCGCTCTCGGGCAGAGCGCTCTGTCATCACACGGCCTACCAATGTCGGGTGAACGAGCTTCAGAGCCACCTGACGCGCGAACAATCCATCGACCCGTTCGGCGAGCCACACGCTTCCCATCCCGCCATACCCGAGCAGCGATAGCACGCGATAGGCGCCAAACTGCTTGCCGATCAACCCGAGATCCCCGTCAACTATCGACCTTAGGCCACCCAGCAAGAGCTCCGGCGATTCCAGAAACCCCTGCGCGTCGCTTTTGTCCTGTGAGGCGAACATAGCGCGGAGAAGCGCCGCCGATTTAGGATCGCTGCGTTCGATCTCACGCAGCCACGCATTGCGCTCCCCGGGTGGCATTGCAATGGATTCGTCTAGGAGCGCCGAGAGCCGCGAAAATTGCGAATGGCTCAAGTCTTTGAGCGATGCACGCGAAGCTCGCGAGTCATCCACGATTACGCTTCCTTAGTTATCCGCCGCAGCAGCATGCATCCCTTCTCCAAAAATCGGATATACGCCATGGGAGGTTTCTTTGTCCACCATCATTCTCTGCCTGGTCCGGACAAAAAAGGACAACCGCGGGGAATGACACGCCACAACTCCTTCCCTGGAGATCTCTTCCGTTCTCGAATCAAAAAATCGTTGTTGCAGGCAGGTTCAAATAGTGCTGACGAGCGCGCCAAGAGCAAGCGATCTATCTATTGTGCGCGTCCTAGCTCTTTGTCGTAACGTCAATGATCGCGAGCGCATCGACCTCGATCAGATAGTCGGGATTGGACAGCGTCGCTATCCCCACCAGTACGTCGGCTGGTTTGTGATCTCCGAACAGCGCTGCCCGCGCCTCCTCGATAGTCGGCAAGCATTCACGCTTGTGATTGACGACGTAGATTGTGATCTTGATGACCTGCCCAGGCTCTGCACCGGCAGCGGCAAGTGCACGGCCCTAGCCCGAAACGAACACCCACTTGCTTCCCGTCGCGACGACAACCTGGGTGTACGTCTCCCGGAACACCACACTCATCTAGCCTGCGAACCGGCCGATCAACGCAGCAATCTTGTGCCAGGTTTCGCCAACTACGATTGACTCACAGGCCTCGACCTCGTGCGCCTTCAAGTCCAAAGTTTCTGAGGTTCCGTTCACAATTATCAAGAGTCTGGCAATGCCGGGTGGAGTTTCGATGCCGCCGGAAACACATCGAATCGATTGGGCCACAATAGCAGCGCGATCGAGTTCCTCCCGCACGTGGCCAACAATTTTAAGCTTGCCCAGTTCGAATGGAGTGAGTGGCATTCTGCCTCAGTCGGGCCGTTCAGGTATCTCTACCTGTAACAATTTGCCCTCGAATCACGCTTGGTCAACTACACCTCCTTCCCAGGAGGCCTCTTTTCTTGGCGGCCCCGCCGCCGAGCGCAGCGGATTGACCGCGCGTCGGCCTCGTTTCGCAACAAACCAAATTTAGCACATCCGTAGAGGAGCAACCCACGCGCACGAAGCGGCTTTACGGGCTATCCCAAGCCGCGAGGTGTCACTCCAATGGTGAATACATCCTTTCATGTTGCCAACTATAAACTTAAGGCGAATGAGGCGGCCCGGATTCGGCACTGGCCGGTCGAAATCTTCTCAGCACGTACCGGAGTACGTTCAAGTCGAGTTACGCCAGCATTGCAAGCTGCAGGACGAGAAGAGACACGCCAGCGGCCACGGCAGCGAAAAACCACTGCGCGACCCGCGTAATCAAATTTGTGCTGTTCATGTGTGCATCTCCCGTTGAGTGATCGAACAGACAACAGAATGCGCCGCCCGCCGATTCACGACAAACGCACTATCTGACCGAGTGTTAAGAGAACCTTAATTGCTAAATTCCCCGGTGCGCACCTTTTCACGCGACCCGGGCTGCCCGGGTACGCGGGTTGCGCCACCGATGAGAACGAAATATCAAACGTCAACGCCCGTCCTGACGGCAGCGGTACCTGGAATGCCGCGGGCAAAGGCAAGGTCTACCTTCGTTCACAGGGCTCGTTAGGAGGGCATGCCGGACCCTATAGCTGCGCCGCCGCGGTCAACTAACGCGTGTAAATTTAAATCGCCTGACCTGCTCGAAAGGTACTACCGCTGATCCGCGTCCGGCCTCGAAACAGCCTGGACAAATGCCGCTAACTCGTCGGCGTCCAGCTCGCCGTCATGATTCCTATCAGCGCGTGCGAACTGCATTTCCAGGAACCGAAACACCTCACTTTTCGAGACGGTTTCGGTCGCTGCAAGAGATCGTACGTAGTCTTGGATTGCCATGAAAACCTCCGGCCACAAAAAGGGCCATCTAAATCGTGGGTAAACCACGCTATCGCGGTTTCATGGACGTTCATTGTAGCGCGGCGGCGCATAGGATTGGTACAAAAAAGCGAAGATGAGCGACCAAGGCGCATCGTGCGGACGGCGAATACCTTTTCAAGGTGCCGGCTCATTCCTGCAAGATGTTAGGATAGTCGGCCGTCCTTAAAGGTGTCCAATGCTTCTCTACGTCGATTCCAATATCGCGAGCCCTTATGCTTTGGTTGCGTATGTTAGTCTGCTCGAGAAGGGTTTGAGCTTCGACCTCAGACCCCTTGAGATATTCGCGAATGCTCAAAAGGAAAGCGCCTTCGCCGCAACTTCGATCACCCGGCGGGTTCCGACGCTCATCCACGATCACTTTGCCTTGTCGGAAAGCTCGGCAATCTGCGAGTACATTGACGAGAGTTTCGATGGCACACAGCTTTATCCAATAGGATTGCGCGACCGGGCCCGTGCGCGCCAAGTTCAAGCGTGGTTGCGCAGCGATCTCATTCCGATTCGCGAGGAGCGGCCGACATTCGTCGTATTCTGCGGAACGAAAAGGCCCGCACTCTCGCCACAAGCGATCGAAGCCGCTCAGAAGCTTTTTGCGGCCGCTCTTCAACTGCTCGAAGGCCGCACTGAATATCTGTTTGGCGAGTGGTCAATCGCAGACGTGGATTTGGCCATGATGCTGCAGCGCCTTGTGGCGCACGGGGACTCGGTACCTCAGCGACTCGTCGACTATGCCAACCATCAGTGGCATAGGCCCAGCGTTCAACACTGGATCAGCCACTCGCGCCCTCCCCTCACCGAATACTAATTGACTCCACCGTCTCTGACTTTATCACCTGTGTGATCGCCGCCCTCAACTCGTCGGCAACGATCCACGGGGCGAAAGGCGCCCATGGGGGATTCAACCATGTCAAGGTCGGGGATATCTCATCCGGCGGCGTTGCCTTTTCTTTGCTTCCCCAGTTTTCGATCGAGCAGCTCTGCAAGCAGCATCTTCGCTAAAGCCTCGGGCTCCTTCTCGAACATACCCAATTGCGCCGGCTCTTCGTCATCGTCCCAGTTAACGATCAGCTTGTTGCCTTGCACCCTCCACCTGGCCGTGTACGCGCGCTCCTCTCGCTCAATGGTCACCATGCCCGTGAACGGAATTCTCATTGTGTTCATT
>Ga0193726_1000701_pt1 | contig 31998 bp, 24 predicted proteins | sample H2c1metaG_FD_144928 | JGI IMG/M metagenome (GOLD analysis project Ga0193726, IMG submission 144928) | Soil microbial communities from a riparian zone of the East river system, Colorado, United States - H2c1 | ecosystem: Environmental > Terrestrial > Soil > Riparian zone | place: USA: East River... | reverse complement strand
CATGGTGTGCGTGACGCCGAACTTGGCCAGCAGGTGCTGCACGATGTAGCGCGTGGGTCCGTAGGATTCGATGAACAGCAGCACGTGATCGCCCGCTTTGCACAGAGCGAGAAGGCTTGCCGCTATGGTCGCGACGCCCGAGCCGGTCAACAGGCAGTCGTCCCTGCCCTGCAGCTTGCTGAGCAAGATCTGCAATTGGGTCAGTGTGGGATTGGACGTGCGCGAATAGAAAAAGCCCTCTCGCTCGCCGCGCTGGTAGCGCAGCGTTTCATTCGTATCGTCGAACGAGAACTTCACCGACTGATAGATGGGCGCCACCAGCGGCCGATTGTCCTCAGGAACCTCGACGGCGGGCGGGTGATTGACCAGGGTGGTATTTTTCATAGATAACACGATAATCGAAACATGGACTTCACGCTCACAGAAAATCAATTGATGATTCAAGCGGCGGCGCGCGAATTTGCGCAGAGCGAGATTGCGCCGGTGGCCGCACAATTCGACGCCTCGGGGGACTTCCCCAAGGACACCATCCGCAAGGCCGGCGAACTCGGCTTCATGGGCGTCGAGGTCCCGGAAGAATACGGCGGCGCCGGGCTCGATTCTATTTGCTTCGTGCTGATGATGGAGGAGATCGCCTACGCCGACGCCGCCCACTCGACCATCGTGTCGGTCAACAACAGTCTGTACAACAACGGCATATTGCAATTCGGGACCGAAGCGCAGAAGCGCCGCTTTGTCACGCCGGTGGCCTCCGGCACGGCTCTCGGCTGTTATGGGCTGACGGAACCGCAGTCCGGATCGGATGCGGCCAATATGCGCACCCGCGCGGTTTTGGCGGCGGACGGCTCGCACTACCTGCTCAATGGCAAGAAGTCCTGGATCACCTCAGGACCCGTGGCCGACTACATGGTGATGTTCGCCGTCACCAACCCGGAGGCCAAGGCCCGCGGCATCACCGCATTCATTCTCGACTGCAATCAACCCGGCTTCATTCGCGGCAAGATCGAGCCCAAGCTCGGCATCCGCGCCTCCGCGACCTGCGAAATCGAATTCGTCGACTATAAAATCCCCAGCGCCCATCGCCTGGGCGAGGAGGGAAACGGATTCGCCATCGCGATGACGATTCTCGATCAAGGGCGCGTCGGGATCGCGGCACAGGCCAACGGCATCGCGCGCGCCGCCTACGATGCGGCATTGAGCTATGCGAAGGAACGCCGGGCGTTCGGCGCGCCGATCGGATCTTTTCAAATGACTCAGGCGAAAATCGCCGACATGAAAACCCGGTTGTCGGCATCGCGATTGCTCATGCTGCAGGCGGCATGGGCCAAGCAAGCCGCGAAAAGCAGCGGCGCCAGAACCACGACCGAAGGCAGCATGGCGAAGCTCTACGCCTCGGAGACCGCCATGTTCAATGCCCACGCGGCCTTGCAGATCCATGGCGGCATGGGCTACAGCAAGGAGCTGCCCCTGGAGCGATACTTTCGCGACGCCAAAATCACCGAAATTTACGAGGGGACCAGCGAAATACAACGCATTGTGATCGCGCGCCAGGAAACTGGGCTGCGCTAGGAGCCCGACCCCGCGGCGGCGGCTTTGGAGGGTTCAAGGGTTTCGAGCGCTCAGGGCGAGAGATAGCGATCCAGTTCTGCGTTGATCGCGGCGGTTGAGTCGAACAGCGGTTCCGCGTCTTGCGCCGACAAGCCCAGGTCCCTAAACCCACGATCCATCAGCAGCAATTCTCGCGTCAGCATGCAAGGTTCGTGCAGCGTAAAATCCGCCAGCTTGTGCGCGACGTTGACGATATTGCTTTCCCACTGGACGGCGCCCGCAGAGGCGTAGTCGTCCCATTGAGCCACGACCGCGAGCACCGGCGGCGGCAATGCCCAGGTGGACATGACGCGCCGGCCGACGTCACGATTGAAGGTGTCGATGAGCCCATCGTAGTCATGCCCGGTAAGTTCCAGCCCGGCGCGTTGTGCGACATCGTGCACCGCACCCAACGTAACCGCCCTACCGATGTTGTGCAGCAACCCGCAGAGGTAGCAGAGCCCCGTCTCGCGCATGAGCAGATGCGCGAGCTGGCGTGCCCAGAGCGCGCTCGCCAGTGAATGGCGCCAAAGCCGGCGCGCTTTGCGATGCTGGCCCTCGACGTGCAGCATTCTGCCCTGCAAGGCCAGGGTGAAGGCGATGTTGGCGACGTCATCGAGACCCAGCCAGGCAATCGCGTGCTGCAGCGATGTGATCGGCAACGCCGGACGTTTGGCCGCCGATGAGGCAATCCGCAGAACGTATTCTGTCAGCGCCGTGTCCGCCTGGATGATGTCCGCAAGCAGGTGGGCATTGCCGGAATTCTTGGTGCCGCTGCCCACGACGCGAACCGCCACCTGCGGCAGGGAGGGAATCGCCAGCTCGTTGCGCGCCAAGGATCCCTCAAGCAAGCCGCGCACGACCCCGAGGCTATCGAGTTCCTCCTGAGCATTGGCGGATAGGTGTCGCACACTTCAGGGTAACGGCCGACGAAACAACGACTTGAGACGACAAGGCCGCCTTGAATGCACAACTCCGGGCGGAAAAATGCGTAAACTCGATCGAACATGAACGCCGTCGCAGATTTTGCCGACGCAGCGCGATCTCCCGTGGAAAGAGAGCCGGAATCGCGATTGCGCGAAATTCCGTACAACTACACCTCGCTTGCGGATCGCGAGATTGTCATTCGGCTGCTCGGCGAGACCGCGTGGACCGTTCTGGACGGGCTTCGCGGCGAACGGCGCACGGGCCGATCGGCGCGCATGCTGTACGAGGTGTTGGGCGACATGTGGGTGGTCGACCGCAACCCCTACCTGCAGGACGATTTACTCGACAATCCCAAGCGGCGGCGCCAGCTCATCGCGGCCATGCATCATCGTCTGCACGAGGTCGAAAAGCGCCGCGACAGCGCCGATGAGGTGCGCGATGCCAAAGTCGGAGAATTGCTGCACGCCGCCCTGCAAGCCGTGGCAAGATTCGAGCGACAATTCGCCGATATCGCCATCAAGCGCAAGCGCGCACGCAAGCTGCTCCTGCGGCACACCCGCTCCGACAACATCCGCTTCGATGCATTCTCGCGCGTTGCGCATGTCACGGATGCCACCGACTGGCGCGTGGAGCTGCCGTTCCTGGTGCTCATGCCGGACACAGAAACCGAAATTCCCAATCTGGTGCGCGACTGCATCGAACTTGGGCTGAGCATCATCCCGCGCGGCGGGGGCACCGGATATACCGGCGGCACGGTGCCGCTGACGCCGTGGTCCGCAGTGATCAATACGGAGAAGCTCGAGACCTTGGGTGCGGTAGAGACACTCGTGCTGCCCGGCAATACGAGCAGCACCGCCAGCATATTTTCCGCGGCCGGTGTCGTCACCAAACGCGTGACCGAAGCGGCGGAACGCGCCGGCTTCGTCTTCGCGGTCGACCCGACGTCCGCCGACGCATCCTGTATCGGCGGCAACATTGCGATGAACGCCGGCGGCAAGAAGGCGGTGTTGTGGGGCACGGCCGTGGACAACCTCGCGTGGTGGCGCATGGTCGATGCGCAAGGCAATTGGCTCGAAGTCACGCGCCTGAATCACAACTTGGGCAAGATCCACGATGCATCGGTCGCGAGCTTCGAGTTGCTTTGGAAGGACGGCTCGAAGGCTGCGGAACAGGCCGACGTTTTGCGCACCGAGCGCCTTGATATCGAGGGCGCGAAATTTCGCAAGATCGGCTTGGGCAAGGACGTTACCGATAAATTCTTGGGCGGATTGCCGGGCGTTCAAAAAGAGGGCTGCGACGGACTGATCACGGCCGCGCGATGGATCTTGCATCGCATGCCCAAGCACACCCGCACCGTGTGCCTGGAATTTTTCGGGCAGGCACGCGATGCCATACCCAGCATTGTCGAGATCACCCAGTACCTTGAGGCAAATGCCAGAACGAAAGGCACGTTGCTGGCGGGCCTGGAGCATTTGGACGAGCGGTATTTGCGCGCGGTGGGCTACAGCACCAAATCGAAGCGCGGCGCCCTGCCGAAAATGGTGCTGCTGGGCGATATCGTCGGCGAGGACGAAACCGCGGTCGCTGCCGCCACTTCCCATGTCGTGCGCCTGGCGAATGCGCGCTCCGGCGAAGGCTTCATCGCAGTGAACGCGGACGCGCGGCGAAAATTCTGGCTGGATCGCGCCAAGACCGCGGCCATCGCCAAACATACCAACGCCTTCAAGATCAACGAGGACGTGGTCATTCCGTTGGAGCGCCTGGGTGAGTACACGGATGCCATCGAGCGCATCAATATAGAATTGTCCATCCGCAACAAGCTCGAACTGCTCACCGCCCTGGAGGACTATTTTTCCGGCGAAGGCGGTTCTGGCAGCGTCGCGGGCGGCATCTCGGGGGGCGCCGCGGACGGCGACGCGGCGCGCATGGCCGAAGCCCGCGATCTGATCGTAAGTATCCGTGCCCGCTGGCAATACCTGCTCGAGAACATGGACGACGCGGAGAGCGACTCGGGCAGTGTATTCGACCGGCTGCAGGACCGAAGCATTCGCGTCAGTTGGAAAGCGGAAGTGCGGACGACGCTGGCACGCATATTTGTCGGCAGCGTCTTTGCGCCGGTGCTGGAGCGTTGCGATGCCATACACAAGCGCGTCCTGCAGGGCCGCGTATTCGTCGCGCTGCACATGCATGCCGGCGACGGCAACGTGCACACCAACATTCCGGTCAATTCCGACAACTACGCGATGCTGCACACGGCGAATCGCGCGGTGGCGCGGATCATGCGCATCGCCCGTGCCTTGAACGGCGTGATATCCGGTGAACACGGAATCGGCATCACCAAGCTCGAATATCTTTCCGACGCCGAACTTGCCGAGTTCCGCAGCTACAAACAACGCGTCGATCCTGACGGGCATTTCAATCTGCACAAGCTGATGCCGCAAAGCGATTTGCGCCGCGCCTATACGCCCAGCTTCGGTCTCTTGGGGCATGAGTCGCTGATCATGCAGCAATCGGATATCAGCACGATCTCCGACGCCATCAAGGATTGCCTGCGCTGCGGCAAGTGCAAGCCGGTTTGCGCCACCCATGTGCCGCGCGCGAACCTGCTGTATTCGCCGCGGGATAAGATCCTGGCGACCTCGCTGCTCATCGAAGCGTTCCTCTACGAAGAGCAGACGCGGCGCGGCGTGTCGATCCGACACTGGGATGAACTATCGGACGTCGCAGATCACTGCACTGTCTGCCACAAATGCGAGTCGCCCTGCCCGGTCGGCATCGACTTCGGGGATGTTTCCATGGGCATGCGCGATCTGCTGCGCCGCATGCACAAGAAGCGTTTCAACCTGGGCACAGCCGCCTCGATGTTTTTCTTGAATGCCACCAACCCCCAAACAATCAAGCTGACCCGCAAGGTCATGATCGATTGGGGCTACAAGGTGCAGCGGCTCGGCAATCAGGCGCTCAATACATTTGCCAGGGCGCAAACCAAGCGGCCGCCGGCCACCACCGGCCTGCCGCCGATCCGGGAACAAGTCATTCACTTCGTCAACAAACGCATGCCGGGTGGTCTGCCGAAGAGAACGGCACGCGCGCTGCTCGACATCGAGGACCGTAATTACGTGCCCATCATCCGGGATCCGGCCAGGGTGAGCAGCGAATCCGAAGCCGTATTCTATTTCCCCGGCTGCGGCTCCGAGCGTTTGTTCTCGCAGGTGGGACTCGCCACGCAGGCGATGTTGTGGCATGTGGGCGTGCAGACCGTGTTGCCCCCGGGATATCTGTGCTGCGGCTATCCGCAGCGCGGCGCCGGAGAATTCGACAAAGCGGAAAAGATCATCACCGATAACCGGGTGTTGTTTCATCGGGTCGCCAATACGCTCAACTACCTCGACATCAAGACGGTGGTGGTGAGTTGCGGCACCTGTTTCGATCAACTACAGGGCTATGAGTTCGACAGCATATTTCCGGGATCCAAGATCATGGATATCCATGAGTATCTCCTGGAGAAGGGGGTTCGGCTGGAAAATGTCACCGGCACGCGCTACATGTACCACGATCCCTGCCATTCGCCGATGAAAAAGTACAATCCACTCACCGTCGTGAATACCCTGATGAACAGCGCGCAGAACGGCACGATAGCCTTGAACGAGCGCTGTTGCGGCGAGTCAGGTACGCTGGCCGTGACGCGGCCGGATGTTTCTACCCAGGTGCGTTTCCGCAAGGAGCAGGAAGTGCGCAGCGGCGTGGACGAAATCCGCGCCGGCGGCCATCAAGGCGAGGTTAAAATACTGACCTCTTGCCCCTCATGCCTGCAGGGCTTGAAGCGCTTCAACGACGATGCGGAGATGGACGCCGATTACATCGTGGTGGAGATCGCCAAGAATCTGTTGGGGCCCGACTGGCTGCCGGACTACGTGAGGCGGGCGAATACCGGCGGCATTGAGAGAGTTCTGGTTTAGAAGCATGCAAACGACAACCGAATTGTGCGATGTGGCGGTGATCGGCGGCGGCCCGGCCGGCAGCACGGCGGCGATCCTACTGGCGAAACGAGGCTACAAGGTGGTCGCGCTGGAGAAGGCGCATCACCCGCGATTCCACATCGGCGAATCGCTGTTGCCGATGAATCTGCCGGTGTTCGAGCGCCTCGGCGTGCTCGACAAGGTGCGCGCGCTCGGCATTTTCAAGCCCGGCGCCGATTTTGAGGCGGACAATGAGCGCGGCTACAACACCTATGCCTTCGCGCGCGCCATCGGCAACAGTCCTCCGCACGCCTACCAAGTGTGGCGGCAGGACTTCGACAAGATGCTTTACGATCACGCGCGTGAGAGCGGCGCCGACGCCCGCGAGGGGCATGAGGTGTTGAGCGTTGAGCAGATCGGTCCGCGCGAGACTCGGCTGGAAGTTCGCACCGGCGAGGGCCGCAGTTACGGCGTTCAGGCGCGCTACCTCATCGACGCCAGCGGCCGCGACGCGTTCCTGTCCGCAAAAAAGAAACTGCGCCGCAAGAACAACGAACACCAGAGTGCCGCCATTTTCGGCCACTTCCGCGGCGCTGAGCTGCGCGCGGGCGAGGATGCCGGCAACATCAGCATCTATCGTTTCGACCATGGCTGGATGTGGATGATCCCGCTGCCCGACGGCGTGATGAGCATCGGCGCGGTATGCCGGCCGGAATATCTAAAGCAGCGCAAAGGCCGCACCATAGAGTTTCTGATGAGCACGCTCAAACAAAATCGCGGCTTGCGGCAGCGAATTGAACGCGCCGAGCTCATCAGCGAGGTACGCGTCACCGGCAACTACTCCTATGACTCGACCCGGATGGGCGGCCCGGGCTGGGTGCTGGTGGGCGATGCGTTCGCATTTCTCGATCCCGTGTTCTCCTCCGGCGTCTACCTGGCCATGAGCGGGGCAGAACAAGCGGCTGCGGTGGTCGATACGGCGCTGCTCGAACCGCAGCGAGAGAGGGCGCTGTTGCGCCAGTTGGAAAAGCGCCAGCGTGCCGGCATGGCGCGATTTTCGTTTTTCATCTATCGCTTCAACGGGCCGGTGATGCAGCAAATGTTCCGCGCACCGCGCAACACCTGGCAGCTGGAACAGGGTGTGATCTCAATGCTCGCGGGAGATCTATTCGATACGCCAAAGGTATTGCGGCGCCTGAGCCTGTTCAAACTCGTGTACGCCATCGCCGGCCTGCGCGATTGGCGCCGCTGGCGATCCGAGCACAAATACCGGCTGGCGCAGGCGCGCTCGGAGTTCACCGGCGGCAACACGCCGCTGGATCAAAAGTAAGGAAAACATGGGATGAATTTACTCCCGCCGCTTAAGCTGCCTGGTCGAGCTTCGCCCGCCGCGCCATCCACACGCTCACGGCGACGATCATCGTGCTCACCACAGCGAGCGTGATGGTCGCGAGCACGTTGATTTCGGGGCTGACGCCCAGGCGGACTTTGGAAAACACGACCATGGGCAAGGTGCTGCTGCCTGGACCCGAGGTAAAGCTGGATATCACCAGATCATCCCAGGACAGCGTGAAGGCCAAGAGCCATCCCGATAAAATGGCGGGGAAGATGATCGGCAGCGTGATGACGAAAAATATCTTGAAGGGACGCGCGCCCAGGTCCATCGCCGCTTCCTCGAGCGCCGTGTCGAAGCTCGCCAAACGCGAATTCACGATAACCGTCACGTAGGCCATGGAAAAGGTCATGTGGCCGATGGTCATCGTGGTGATTCCACGTCCCGCGGGCCACCCGATGAGCTGTTCCAGGGCGACGAACAGAAGCAGCAAGGATAGCCCGGTGATCACCTCGGGCATGACCAACGGCGCCGTCGTCATCGCGTTCAGGGTAAATCGTCCCCGGAATTGCCGGAATCGCGCCAGGCCGAATCCGGCCAGCACACCTAAGATCACGGAGCCCGTGGCATTGATGACGGCCACCTTCAGAGAAATCCACGCCGCGTCCAGGATCTCCTCGTTGTTCAGCAGCGCGTAGTACCACTTGAGCGTGGGCGAATGGGCGCTGTCCCAAACAGTCACCAGCTTCGAGGCGTTGAAGGAAAACACCACCATGGACAGGATCGGGATGTAGAGAAACGCGAAGCCGAACGCAATACAGGTCAGGATGAAGAACGAACTGCGATAATTCATCGCGCGCCCGCCGACTCGCGCGCTTGCACGCTTTGATACCACATCATGAAAGGCACCAACAGTATCAGCAGCAAAATCGCGACCGCGCTGGCCACCGGCCACGCGCGGTTCGAGAAAAATTCATCCCACAACACGCGCCCGATCATGAGCGCGTTGGGACCGCCGAGCAGAGCCGGGATCACGAATTCACCGACCGCCGGAATGAACACCAGCATGGAACCGGCCAAAATGCCGTTGCGGGAAAGCGGCAAGGTGATTTTGTAAAACGCCTGCCACGGGCGGCAGCCCAAGTCCTCAGCCGCTTCGAGCAACTGCCAATCCATTTTTTCCAGATTCGCATACAGCGGCAAAATGAGGAACGGCAGGTAGGAATAGACGATGCCCACGTACATGGCGAAGGGTGTGTACAGCATCGTCAAGGGCTCGTGAATGATTCCGAGCGACAGCAATACGTTGTTGATCACGCCATTGGCTTTCAGGAGCCCGATCCAGGCATAGACCCGCAGCAGCAGCGACGTCCAAAACGGCAGGATGACCAACAGCAGCAGTACATTGCGCGTCGCGGGCTTGGCGCGCGCGATCCCGTAGGCCATCGGATAGCCGATGACCAAACACATCAACGTCGACAGAAACGCGACCTTGATCGAGTTCGCGAAGGCATGCAGATACAGCGAATCGGTGAACAGTAAGGCGTAGTTGTCGAAATTCAGCTTGATCGCCAGCGAGTGCTTGCCGGCCCACTCCAACAGCGGCTTGTAGGGCGGGATCGCCAGATCGATGTCCGAGAAGGATATTTTCAGGACGATGATGAAGGGCACGACGAAAAACAGCAGCAGCCACAGGTATGGCAGCGCCACAACCAGCCCCCGGCCGGTGATGCCGACGCGGCGAAGCTGTCCGGCCAGCGTCGTGGAGTTAACGGGTCACCACCACTGGGCTGGTCGAATCCCACGATAAATAGACCTGCTGATCCCAGCCGATCGCTTCCGCATGACGCGAGGTGTTGGGTTGCGTGACCCGCACGACTTTGCCGGTGGGCAGCTTGACCAGGTAAATCGACAGGTCGCCGAGATAGGCGATGTCCTGCACGGCGCCGCGCACCACGTTATCCGCGCCACCCGCAGGCGCGGTGGTGGACATGAATATTTTTTCGGGGCGCACGGCCGCCCAGACGACGGCCTCGGGCGGCGCGCTGATTCCGTGGCTGACGTGAATCGTTCCCCCCAGTTCCGCGGAGCCGATGCGCACATAGTCGGGCTCATCTTCGATGAGTTTGCCCTCGAACATGTTCACCGAGCCGACAAAATCTGCCACGAACTTGGAGCTCGGGAACTCGTAGATCTCGGACGGCGTTCCGGCTTGAACAATTTCGCCGTGATTCATCACGCCGATACGGCTCGCCAGGGTCATGGCTTCCTCCTGGTCGTGGGTGACGACGATGAAGGTCACGCCCAGCTTGTCCTGCAGGCTGATCAATTCGAATTGGGTATGCTCGCGCAGTTTTTTGTCGAGAGCACCCAGGGGCTCATCCAGCAGCAGCAGTTTGGGGCGCTTGACCAACGAGCGCGCCAGCGCAACGCGCTGGCGTTGCCCGCCGGAAAGCTGGTGCGGCATGCGCTTGGCATAGTCGCTCATTTTTACCAGCTCCAGCATGGTCGCTACGCGCTCTTGGATCTCAGGCTTGGGGAGGCGGTCCTGTTTCAACCCGAAGGCCACATTCCGTTCGACATTCATGTGCGGAAATAATGCGTACGACTGGAACATCATGTTCACCGGCCGCTCGTAGGGCGGCACGCCGGTCATGTCCTCGCCGTCGATGAGAATTTTCCCCGAAGTCGGTGTTTCGAATCCACCCAACATGCGCAACAAGGTGGTCTTGCCGCATCCTGAGGCACCCAGCAGACAAAAGATCTCGCCCTTGTAGATTTTCAGGGAGACGTCGTTGACCGCCGTGAAATCGCCGAACGATTTGGTGATTCGTTCGACTTCCACGTAGGGCCGTGCAGCGGGATCGTTCCAGGGCTGGGCTTTGACGACGCCTCCCGCGGAAGTCGCCATCGGTTATTGACCCGTCTTGAATTTTTGCCAAACGCGGGTGATGGCGCGAGTCTGCTCAGGCGAATCGGCCAATTGCACCGCCAGTGACTGGCGTTGATCGGGCGGAGGATAGATTCCCGGATCATCCTTGACCGCCGGCAGCACCAGCGGCTGCGAGGCGGCATTGGCATTGGCATAGCGCTTGAAGTTGGAGACATCCGCGATGACCTGCGGCGTCATCATGTAGTTCATGAAGGCGTAGGCGCTTTCCGGGTCAGGTGCGTCCTTCGGAATCGCCAGCATGTCGAACCACAGAATCGAGCCTTCCTTGGGCACGGTATATTTGATTTCGATGCCTTTGTTGGCCTCGCGCGAGCGATCGCGCGCCTGCATCACATCGCCGTTATAGCCCACGGAGACGCACAGGTCGCCATTGGCGAGCGCCTCGATGTATTCCGACGAACTGAAGTTGCGGATGTAGGGTCGAATTTTGATCAACACCGCCTCCGCCTGTGCCAGATCATCGGCGCTCTGCGAATTCGGATTCTTCCCCATGTAGTTGTAAACGGCGCGGAGCATTTCGGCCGGCGAGTCCAGCAGGCTGATGCCGCACTTCGCCACTTTCGATGCGACTGCCGGATCGAATACCAGGCGCCAGCTGTCGAGCGGCGCATCGGGCATGAGAGCCTTGACCATCTTCTCGTTGTAACCAATGCCGTTGGTGCCCCACAAATAGATGACGCCATGGTTGTTGTCCGGATCGTGCAGGGCAACCTTGGCCATGAGCTGCGGATCCATGTTCTTCAAATTGGGCAGCTTGGATTTATCGAGGGTCAGAAAGGCGCCTGCTTTGATCTGCCTCTCGAAGTAGGAGGCGGTGGGCACGACGATGTCGAATCCGCTGCTGCCGGCAAGCAGCTTGGTCTCGAGAGTTTCGTTGGTATCGAAGTAGGCGGCATGCACCTTGATGCCGGTCTGCTTCTCAAAATCCGGGAGCGTATTCGACGCCAGGTAATCCGACCAGATATAAAGATTAAGGTCCTTGGCGCCGCCGGTACCGCTCGAGGCCGAACCGCCGGTGGGCTTGCCGCCGCAGCCGCTCAAGGTCAACCCACACACAAGCGCCAGAATCGCCGTCCGACGAACGCTGAACATCCGACGCTTCCTCTATTTTTTTAAGATGGGCTAGTTATAGCGCAGCGGCCACGCGACCGCTAGGCTCCTCTCCTAGACGTTCAACAACAAGTGTTCGCGCTCCCACGAACTGATGACTTGCGCGAAGGTCTCGTACTCGGCTTCTTTGACCGCCGTGTAGGCCAATACAAAGCGATCGCCGAACAGGTCCACCAGCGGCTTGGATTCTCGCAGCAGACGCAGCGCCTCGGCCAAGGTGCGGGGCAGCGCGATGGCCAAATCGTAAGCACTGCCGCTGATGGGCTCCGAGGGCTTGAGCCGCTCCATCATGCCAAGATAGCCGCAGGCCAGGGATGCCGCGATGGCGAGGTAGGGATTCGCGTCCGCGCCGCCCACGCGATTCTCCACGCGCCGGGCGTCGGCTCCGGACATCGGCACGCGCAGGCCCGCGGTCCGGTTGTCGTAACCCCAGTGCACATTGATGGGCGCCGATGAATAGCGGCTGATGCGCCGGTAACTGTTCACGTTGGGGCAAAACAGCGACATCGCGCCCGGCAGGTATTTTTGCAAGCCCGCGATGTGCCCAAAGAATAGCTCCGAAGGCGAACCATCCGCGAGGCTGAAAATATTCTTCCGCGTCTTCGAGTCGACGATGCTTTGATGCAGGTGCATCGCGCTGCCCGGCTCTTTGGCCATCGGCTTCGCCATGAATGTGGCGTACATTTTATGGCGCATGGCCGCTTCGCGCGCCGTGCGCTTGAACAAGAAGGCCTGGTCGGCAAGGGCCATGGGATAGCCGTGCAGCAGGTTGATTTCCATTTGCGCCGCGCCGGATTCATGAATCAGCGTGTCGATTTCGATGTCCTGCGCCTCGCAGAACGAGTACATGTCGTCGAACAGCGGATCGAACTCGTTGACCGCAGCGATGCTATAGGCTTGCCGGCCGATCTCCGGACGGCCCGAGCGCCCCACCGGCGGCTTCAAGGGATAGTCTGAATCGATGTTCGGTTCCACCAAGAAGAATTCCAGTTCGGGCGCGACCACCGGCTCCCAGCCCTGCGCCTCGTACAGATCGAGCACCCGCCGCAGCACATAGCGCGGCGCCATGGTGACCGGGCTGCCGTCGCCGTAGAAGCAATCGTGGATCACCTGCGCCGTGGGTTCCGCGGCCCAGGGCACGACCCGCACGGTCTTCGGATCCGCTTTTAAAACGATGTCGATGTCCGACGGATTCATCGCGCTCTGATCCTCCGGGTAATCCCCGGTGACCGTTTGCAGGAAGATCGCTTCCGGCAGTCGCATGCCCTCTTCTTCGGCAAATTTCTCGGCAGGCATTAATTTGCCGCGCGCGACGCCGGCCATGTCCGGAATGATCGCTTCGACTTCGGAAATACCGTGCTCTCTCAAAAACTGTTGAATCGTGCTCGCCATACATCACCTTGAAACAATCGCACGTTGACGGCTGGCCTTGCCAAATGCCGCAAACAACGCGCTGGAAAAGGGGTCCTGCGCAAACCGCCACTCCGGATGCCATTGCAGAGCCAACGCGAAGGTTGGTGAATCCGCAACGCGGAAGGCTTCGATTACGCCATCCGGTGCACGCGCTTCGACCTGAAGATCGCCTCCGAGCTTCTCAACTCCCTGCGAATGCAGTGAATTCACTCTCAAGCGATCCCGGCCTGCGATTTTTTGCAGTTGCCCTCCAGGCTCGAGCAACACCTCGTGCGCGGGAGCGTATTGCACGTCCAGCGGTAGCGACTCATCGTCGCGGTGATCAAGGTTCCCCGGCACCTCATGCAGGCGGGGGTTCAAGGTGCCGCCATAGGCGACATTCATCTCCTGAAATCCGCGGCAGATCGCCAGCACCGGCAAGCCGGCGGCGACAGCCCGCGGAATCAGCGGAAGCGTCGTAGCATCCCGATTTGGGTCATGTAGTGTTCCCGGCTCACTTGCCGGTCCTCCATAGTGTTGAGGTTCAACATTCGAGGGACTGCCCGTCAGCAGCAATCCATCGCAGGCATCCAATAAGGATGGCAAATCAATTTCGGACCCCAGAGCGGGTACGAGCACCGGCACCGCCTTCGCGCCTTGGGCGACGGCTTCGATGTACTTCTCCCCGACCATGTGGAAATAGTGCTTTCCATACAGCCGGCGATCAGCCGGAATTCCAATAAGCGGCAGGCGCGGCATGTTTAATATATTAAACGCCCGGGTGGACGACTAACCTTTGAAAACGACACTATTACACCACACCGCCCGGGCCCCGTCTTAGGTACCAGCGCAAAAAGAGCTAAGATTTAGGCATTTCCAACACTTAGGCGCGTTTTGTGCGGTGCCGCAATATTGCATTTTCATGGAAAACCTCTGTAGGCTCACAGGCACCCAATCCTGTCAATAGCCATAAGATTTTAAACACTTTCATCAAAAACTCGATGCGCCTCTCGTTTCCCTCCGCCCCCTCCTACTACGCCGCGGCAGATTCATCGCTCCCGCGCGACCCCTTGCGTGGCGAGATCAGGGCAGATGTATGCGTGCTCGGCGGCGGCATCGCCGGATGCTCCGCGGCGCTGCATCTGGCCAAGCGGGGTTACAAGGTCGCTCTGCTCGAGGCGCGTGGTGTGGGCTATGGCGCCTCGGGCCGCAGCGGCGGCCAGACCATCTTTGGCTTGGCCGTGGGCCAGCAGAAGCTCATTGCCCAAGTGGGCCGAGATGATGCCCACCGACTGTTCGCCCTCTCGATCGAAGCGTTGGACCTGACTCAATCGCTGATACGCGAGTACGGCATCGATTGCGACTACCACCCCAATCATGTGCATGTCGCCGTAAAACCGCGCCACGTGCTGGAACTTGCGCAATGGCGCCGCGAGCTGCACGAGGAGTACGCCTACGAGTCGGTGCGCATGCTGAGCCGCGACGAGCTTCAGTCCCAGGTGCGAAGCGACCGATATCTTGCCGGACTCATCGACACCCGCAGCGGGCACCTGCATCCCCTCAAGTACACGCGAGGCCTGGCCGGCGCCGCGGAAGCGGCAGGCGCCATCATCTATGAGAGTTCCGAGGTGTTGCGCTACGAAGAGGGCTCGGAGGTGCGCGTGCATACCGCGCAAGGCACGATACGCTGTGCCCATCTCGTGCTGTGCGGCAACGCCTATATCGGCGCGGTGGCGCCCCCATTGGCGCGGCGGATTTTGGGCGTGGGCACCTACATAATCGCCACGGAGCCGCTCGGCGAAGAACGGGCTCGAAACCTGCTGCCGACCAACGCAGCCGTTGCCGACATCAATTGGATCTTGGACTACTTCAGGCGTTCGCAAGACCATCGTCTGCTGTTCGGCGGACGAGTCAGCTACAGCTCGGTACAGCCGCCGCACCTGGCCGCGTCCATGGCCAAGCGCATGGCGCGCGTGTTCCCGGCGCTCGAACCGGTCAAAGTCGCCTATGCCTGGGGCGGCTACCTGGACATCACCATGAGCCGCGCGCCGGACTTTGGGCGGCTCGCGACCAACGTGTATTACTTGCAGGGCTTTTCAGGTCACGGCGTTGCTCTGGCGGGCTTGGCGGGAAAGCTCGCCGCCGAAGCGATCGCGGGCATGGCAGAGCGGTTCGATGTGTTCGCGCGGATACCGCATCGCGACTTTCCCGGAGGCCCTCTATTCAGGCGGCCATCCCTGATGCTGGCGATGCTCTACTTCCGGCTGCGGGATGTGCTGTAGTGACGAATACTCGCACCGATCAACATCACGAAGCCGATGCTACCGGCGGGTGTTGGACAGCTGCTCAGCTCGGTTTTTCGGAGGCGGCGAAGCTGGCGGACAGTTTCTGACCCGTATCCAGCAGCGTAACGGAATTCAGGCCCCCGCCATGCGAGCCGTCGCGCAGCGGATTGAACTCCACGCTGACGCGATCGCCGGGCTTGATGGAATTGCGGGTCCAACCGCCGCGCGTCAAGACGCCGGGACTGGTGGTTTCGATGCTCCACTCCTGCGGCTCGCCGCCGCCCTCCGGCTGCACCAGCACCCAGACGACGCAATGCGGATTGGTCCACTGAAAAGTTTTGACCGTACCCTTGAGCGTCAGAGTCTTGGTGCGGTCATAGACCGCGAAGGAGTGATGCGCGAAGACCGGCCAGGAGGCTGCCGCCGCGGCGGCCAGGATGATTGCGGCAAGGCCTTGCCTGATTCGCGACCGGCTCACACTTGCTTGATTCGTTCGTGCCTGATTCGTTCGTGCCTGATTCATTCTTACCTGTGTCATTTCGCGTCGGAGCCGACGGGGACGCCATTGTGAAACTTGATGGGCGCAAAAATCGCGTTGCCGTCCTTATCGACGGCGTCGTTGTAGCTGCCCTGCTCACAGACACCCTCGACGATGTCGAATTTCTGCGCCCGCTGCCGAATATATTTGCGGGTGGTCTTCCAAGTTTTTGACAGCAGCTTGTTCGCGGTGATTTCCAAATCGTCGGCCAGGGTATGGGCATCCAGCAAATGGAATCGCTCGGTGACGTGCATGTCGCCGTTGTTCGGCACGCCCACCGCTTCATTGACTGCCAGATAAGACTGCGGCAGCACTGCGATGGTATCCACCACCAGCGTCTGTCCTTCCCAGTGCCCGATCGAGTGGCCATGAAAACTAGGATCAGGGTCCTGGGGGTGCGGTCGGCCGTCGGTATAAATGCGGCGCATGCGATTGCCGTCGCCCTCACCCAGCAGCGTAACCCTGCCCGGCGTCAACAAGATCTCGAAGGCGTTGTGCGTGATGAGCATGTAGCTCGGCATGCCGGTCGGAAAACAGTGGTCGATGACCGGGAACGGCCGTCCGGCCTTTTCCTCCGCGTACATGTGCTCAACTTGCTTGGCAATCTGCGGCTTCCAGGGAGGCGGATTGGTGCGCTCTTGCGCGACTTGATCGCTGATGAGCGGCGTCCATACGCCGCCCAAATCCGGCAGCTTCGCCATCGCTTGCCAATCGCTCAAGGTAGGCGGCGGATTGATCGGCTCTTTCTCGGCGGCGGCAAATGCGGCCGGCGCCATGCTGAGCAATAACAGAGCGCGAAAGCAATGGGTCGTCATGCGCTCGAAGGTTACCCGAAGCCGGCCTCAACTGGCCAAATTATTTGAAGTGCACCATGAAGCACCGGTGAATTCGCGCATGGCGTTCAAAGTCTTTCGGGATGGTCGCGGCGCTGATGTCCTCAATGGCAAGATCCGTGAGCGCCTCAAAGTCCAACTTGAAGCGCGTGTAATTGGTGGAAAACACCAAGCGGCCCGCGGGGCGCAGCAGCTTCAAGGACCTGCGAATCATGCCGAGGTGGTCGCGCTGCACGTCGAGCACCCCGTCCATGCGTTTGGAATTGGAGAAGGTCGGGGGATCCACGAAGATCAGATCGAATCGTGGACCGCGCGATTCTTGTTCCTCGAGCCACGCCAGGCAATCGGCGCGGTACAGTTCATGATTGTTGCCGCCAAAGCCGTTGAGCAGCAGATTTTCATGGGCCCAATCAAGATACGTATTCGACAAATCGACGCCCGTGGTGCTGCGCGCGCCGCCGGCGGCGGCGTAAACGCTGGCGCTGCCGGTATAGCAAAACAAATTCAAGAAATCCGTATCTTTCGCCCACGAGCGCAGCATGGCGCGCATGATGCGATGGTCGAGAAAAAGCCCGGTATCCAAATAATCGCGGAAATTCACCCAGAACTTCAGCCCGCCCTCGGAAACAGCATGGCGCTCCGCGACGCTCTCGCGCTTCTCGTATTGCTCGGCGCCCTTCTGCGGCTTGCGCACGCGCGAATGCACCTGTGCGATCGGCACGCTCAAGACCTCGGGCAATACCGCCAGCACTTCGCGGCGGCGCTCACGCGCACTCTCCTGGTTCACGGTTTTTGGCGGAGCATATTCCTGCACATAAACATGCCGTGCCTCGCGGCCATAAAGGTCGATGGCGAAGGCATATTCCGGCATGTCGGCGTCGTACACACGGAAACAATCGATGTGTTCGCGCTCTGCCCAAGGATCCAGGCGCTGCAAATTCTTGCGCAATCGGTTGGCGAACATTTGCGCGCCGGGGCGGCTCGACCAATCTGCGCGCACCTCCTCGGCGGGACGCTGAGCGCTGGCTTCGTTCAGATCGAAGCGCAGCAGCCGGCACTCGATGGTGCCGTTGAACACGCGGTGCGTGCGTTTGGCGTAGATTCCCAGATTGCGCGCCAGCGGCGGGTTGCCGGTGAGAATCGCCGCCTGCCAGCCCTGGAAGCGCTCGCGCAGGACCGCGCCGAGCTCTGAGTACAGCGCGGGCAAGCCCGATTCCGACCCGATTCGCTCTCCGTAAGGCGGATTCGCGACGACCAGCCCCGCCGTCGCCTTAGGGCGCGCCACTTCGCTGAGTGAGCGCTTCTCGATATGCAGCCAGTCGGCCACACCGGCTTGGCTTGCATTGGCGATGGCCATGCGAATCGCTTCGGAATCATTATCCGATCCCAAAATGCAGCGCCGCGCCGGGCGTGCTGCCCGACGCGCGCGCGCTTCGGACCGCAAGCGCTCCCACAGTTCTGCATCGTGACCGCGCCACCCCAAGAATCCAAAATAATCCCGGTCGAGGGCGGGCGCCGCGTCCGCCGCAATCAAGGCGCCCTCGGTGAGAAACGTCCCGGAGCCGCACATCGGATCGAGCAGTACGCCGCCCTGCTCCGCAATGCTCGGCCATCCGGCGCGCAGCAACACCGCGGCAGCCACATTTTCCTTCAAGGGGGCACGTCCTCCTTCGCTGCGGTAGCCGCGCCGGTGCAGGCTTTCGCCCGAGAAGTCCACGGACACCAGGGCCGTGGGTCCCTCGACATGCAAGTGCAGCAGCACGTCGGGACGCTCGGGTTTGATGTTCGGCCGCTCGCCGGTGGCATCGCGCAGATTGTCGCAAACCGCATCCTTGAGAAGCTGAGAGCCGTAGATCGTGTGACGGATGGACTCGTTGCCGCCGCTGCAATCGCAGGCCAAGGTCGCACCCGGGCGCAGATGCTCCTGCCAATCGATCCGCTTGACTGCTTCGTATACAGCCTTCGAGCTGCCAGCGTCGATGGATCCCAAGCTCAGCAGCACGCGTGTGGCGGTGCGCGACCACAGGCAGGTCCGGTAGCCGACCTCGAGCGTGCCCTGAAATTTCACATCATGGCTGCGCTCGCGAATATCCTCGGCGCCAAAGCGCGCCAGCTCTTCTGCCAAAACGGAAGCGGCGCCCACCGGCGCGGTGGCAATCCAATAGCGGACGTTGTCGTTTGCGCTCAAGACACGTCGGCTATTTTTACGTCGCGCAGATCATGCCAATCGAGGTTTGAGTGATTCGAGAAATACCGCAGCAATATTTTATAGACATCGACATCAAACACACCGTAGGCATGGCGCGTGCGCAAGGCGGCGAGTTCGTCTTCGCATCGGGCGGAGCCCAGGTACATCCAATGATCGAGCACGTGAAACTCGCCGCCGCGAGTCCCATCCGACGCGAAACCGCCCACTGCCCGTTCGCGCAGCGCGATGCGGCCGGGAAAGGGCCAGCTTTTGATCTTCAATGCGGCCAGCGCCAGCTGAACCCGCATGTTGTGAAGGATGAGCGGTTCCTTCCCCGTGCAAGCGCCTCTGCATTTTCCGACCTGCAGAGTGAAGCAGGAGCCCGTACTGTCCTCCAGCCCCAGCACCTTGAGGCACAGCTCTCGCGCCCGGGCGATGTCGGTCAGCGCCTTGCGCGCATCCTTCTCGGAATGGAATACGCCGAAGCTGTGCGGCAGATCCTCCGGTTCCAAGGTATCGATGCGCTGCAGGTGCACGCGGCCTGAGGCGTCGGCGGCCGGCCGCAACGTCACGGCATCCGCGTGGCTCTTGTGGTGCCGGTTGTGCAGCGGCTTTTGCGAACGGATCCAGTCGGACTCGAGCAGCATGGCACCAAGTTCCCCGGCGGTCTGCCGCCAATCGACACGCTTCACCTGAGCGGCCAACAGCTGTTCCCGCGAGCCCACACGCGCGTCGGCGAGCTGAGTCAAAATCCTGCCGCGCAGCGAGTTGCTTCTGCCGATATACAACAGCGCATCGTCCTCGCCGAAGAAACGGTACGCTCCCGGCGCTTCCGGCAATTCATCGAGCAACCCCGGCGGCAGATGCGCCGGCAGCTTCGGCACGGACAGCGCCGCATGCGCGGCAGCGGCCGCGAGCACGTCCGCGGGCACCTCTTGCTTGAGTTTCAGCCACAGGTCCTTGAGCACCTGTGCATCGCCCAGCGCGCGATGCCTGGCGCTGCAGGCCAGACCATGGCGCTCGATGACGGCATCTAAATTGTGGCGGGGATGTTCAGGAAATAGGCGCCGCGACAATTTGACCGTGCACAAAGCTTCGGAAGCAAAGCTCACGCCGACTTTGCGAAATTCGCTGCGCAGGAAGGAATAATCGAAACGGGCGTTATGCGCGATGAACACGGCGCCGTGCAGCTTCTCGAGCACCGTTGCGGCAATATCGGAGAACAGAGGCGCGTCGGCCACCATCTCGCTGCTGATCCCGGTGAAGGCCTCGATGTAAGGGGAAATTGCGCACTCTGGATTGACCAGCGAACTCCATTCGTCGAGGAGTACGCCGTTTTGCACACGCACAATGCCGACTTCGGTGATTCGATGGTAGGCGGGATTTCCGCCCGTCGTTTCCAAATCAACGAATACGAGGTTGTCAGCCGCGTCCATCGAGCGAGAGCAAGGGGTAGTAAAGATCGGGCCGCCGATCGCGGAACACACCCCAGGCTTGCCGGTAGCGGCGCACTTCGTCCAGGTCAAAGGCGGCGGTGATAACGGATTCGCTCTCGCGATCGGCCTCGGCAAGCTTTTCACCCGTAGGGGACGCGATGAACGATGAGCCGTAAAACGTCATGGTGTATTTCTCGCCCTTCTCCGTGCCAATGCGGTTCGATGCCACCACGGGCATGACATTGGCGGCGGCGTGACCCTGCATGGTGCGCTGCCAATGGCCGCTCGAATCGATGCTGGCATCCTGGGGTTCGGAACCGATCGCCGTGGGATAGAGCAGAATCTCGGCACCCATCAACGCCATGGAGCGCGCCGCCTCCGGAAACCACTGATCCCAGCAAATGGCAACGCCCAACTTCGCATAGCGCGTGTCAAATACTCGAAAGCCGGTGTCGCCCGGCGAGAAATAGAACTTCTCGTGATAGCCCGGACCTTCCGGAATGTGCGACTTGCGGTAGCTGCCGGCCAACGATCCGTCGGCGTCGACGATGACCACGGAGTTATAAAACGCATTGTTGGCGCGCTCGAACACGCTGATGGGCAGCACGACGCCCAATTCGCGCGCGACCTTTCGAAAATGCTCGACCGCGGGATGCCCGTCGAGCGGCAGCGCGAGCTCCAAATGCTTGGGGGTGTGGTCCTTGCAAAAATACGGCGTCTCGAACAGCTCTTGCAGCAGAACCACTTGAGCGCCGCGTGTTGCCGCCTCGCGAACGAGCTTCTCGGCCCGCGCCATATTGGCGCCCCGATCCCAACTACAGGCCATTTGGGTGGCCGCTACCGTTACTGTGCTCATAGGAGTTGTATATGCTACCTGATCTCCGAGTTTCAATTATCGGACGGTGTCGCTTCGACGCCGTAGATGCGGCACGCGAGTGCCTAGAAACTGGACGGTGAGCTCGCGCTGACGATCTCGCATTCTTCCCGGCCGACGTTGCGAAAGCGATGCGGCATCGAACTCTTGAAGTAATAGGCATCGCCCGCGCTCAAGACGCGCGATTCGCCGCTGACCGTGAGTTCGATTTTCCCCTTGACGATCACTCCGCCTTGCTCGCCGGCGTGCGTCAGCATTTCCTCGCCCGTATCTGCATTTGGTGCGTAACGCTCGTGCAGGATCGACATGCCGCGTTTCGCCAAGCGGCCGCCGACGAGGCGCAGCTCGACGCTCATCGAGCCGACGTTCGCCAGTTCCTCGCGCGGAAAAAATACCTGCGGCTTACCGCCCAGGTCCAGCGTGAAAAAGTCGGCGAGCGCCATCGGGATGCCGTCGAGCACTTTCTTCAGCGAACTGACCGAGGGGCTGACCCGATTCTGCTCAATCAACGAAATCAGACCGTTGGTCACGCCGGCGCGTTTCGCCAGCTCCCGTTGCGACAGGCCGTACATCTGCCTCACGGCCTTTAAATGGGCGCCCACATCCAAGCTCATACTGTCTATTATAATAGACAGATTGGTCCGCGCGGCAGCAAAAATTGAGCTGACTGTCGATTTTCCTTATCATCGCCTGCTTACCGTCTTCGATCGCAAGGACTTAAAGCCATGAATGCCCAGCTGACCCCCGCCGCGATAAATCCCGAACTCGACGCATTTTGGATGCCGTTTACGGCGAATCGCCAATTCAAAGCCAATCCGCGCCTGCTGGCGCGCGCGCAGGGCATGTTTTACTGGACCCAAGACGGGCGCGAAGTCCTCGATGGCGTCGCCGGCCTGTGGTGCGTGAACGCCGGCCACGGCCGCCGCGAGATCACCGAGGCGGTCACGAAACAGCTGGAGACCATGGAATTTGCGCCCACTTTCCAAATGGGTCACCCGCTGGCGTTCGAACTGGCGAATCGCTTGGCCAAGGTTGCACCTCCCGGACTCGATCGAATCTTTTTTACCAATTCCGGTTCGGAGTCGGTCGATACCGCGCTGAAGATCGCAATTGCCTACCACCGGGCGCGCGGCGCCGCGCAGCGCACGCGCCTGATCGGGCGCGAGAAGGGTTATCACGGTGTGGGCTTCGGCGGCATGTCCGTCGGCGGCATGGTCAACAATCGCAAGTTTTTTGGCTCATCCATGTTGCCGGGCGTGGACCACCTGCCGCACACGCTGGACATCGAACACAACGCGTTCTCGCGCGGTCTGCCGCAGTGGGGCACGCATCTTGCCAACGAATTGGAACGCCTGATCGCATTGCATGATGCTTCGACCATCGCCGCGGTGATCGTTGAACCGATCTCCGGCTCTGCGGGCGTGGTGCTGCCGCCGGCCGGCTACTTGAAGCGGCTGCGTGAAATCTGCGACAAGCACGACATCCTGTTGATATTCGACGAAGTGATCACGGGCTTTGGCCGGGTTGGGAAACCCTTCGCCGCACAAGCATTCGACGTGACGCCCGACTTGATGACGACCGCCAAGGGTTTGACGAATGGCGCCATACCCATGGGTGCCGTGTTTTCACAGCGCAAGATCTACGAGGCGTTCATGCAGGGCCCGGAAAATGCGATCGAGCTGTTTCACGGCTACACCTACTCGGCGCATCCGATTGCGTGCGCGGCCGCCCTGGCGACGCTGGATGTCTACGTAAAGGAAGGGTTGCTCACGAGGGCGGCGTCGTTGAGCGCGCAATGGGAGAATGCAGTTCACTCATTGCGGGGTCTGCCGCATGTCATTGACGTCCGAAACTATGGCTTGATCGGTGCTGTCGAGATGGAGCCGCGGCAGGGCAAACCCGGTGCGCGCGGTTTCGACGTATTCTTAAAGTGCTTCGAGCGAGGCATCATGGTGCGCCAGACCGGCGATACCATCGCGATGGCGCCGCCGCTGGTCATTTTACCTGCGCAAATCGAACGCATCGTGGAAACTTTGGGCACCGTCATTCGCGAGACGGCTTAGGGCTTAGGAATCAGGGCTTAGGGCCTACGGGCTTGAGAATCTAGGTTTTCGGTTCGAAGATCGAATACCATTTTTTGCAGGGCTCGCTGACCTCCCAGATACCCTCGAAACCCGCGGGCACGACGAAGGCATCGCCCGCCTTGAACTCGTGCTTTTCGCCCGATACCGATTCGATGCGCACACGCCCTTCGATGATCACGCAGAATTCGTGCTCGGTGTAGCGAACGCGCCATTTGCCGGCGGTGCTGGTCCAAATGCCGCAAAAAAATTCCCGGTTTACGTCGCTGTATTGATTGGAAACGCGCGTGCGCGGAATACCCGCGAGAATATTTTCGTGAGAAGGATTCGCAGACTCTCCGGTCTGATATCGATCCAGGACGACGATCTTTGGGGGCGCGCTCATGGCGTATCGTAGGCTGAGGGCGCGCGCAGAAACAAGTGCGGCCCGGAGCTTTAGCGAACTCCGGGCCGCTTCTACCTCACTTTAGTTTTAGCCCACTTCACTCATTCTTGCCCACCTGGGCGACGGCCGCGCCGGATTCCATCTTCAGTGTCAACCGGACGCGACGCTCCAACGCAAACCCGTCGGTGTCCTCGGCGGTGCTCTGGCTTTTTCCGTAAGCATTGACTTCCAGCGCTTCTTCGCCGACGCCGGAGGCAAGCAACAGGTCGCGCACCGCATTGGCCCGGTCCTGGGAGAGCTTCAAATTGGTATCGATCGTGCCGCGCGGATCCGCATAACCGTCGACTCGAATTTTCAGCTCGGGGGATTTGGTCACCGCCTGCGCCAGCACCTGAATCTGATGCGCAATGTCCGCCGTGATTTCAGCACTGCCGGTGCGGAACAACACATCGCCCTGCAGCCCATCGAGAACCTCTGAAGCATCCTCTTTGGCGGTCTGGACCGTCTTGATCTTCTGCGACAGATCATCGAGCTTTGCACTCAAGGATTGATTGGTGTCGGCCAGTTGCTGCTTTTCGGTCAGAAGCGCTGACTTCTCCGTCTGCAATTCGGATTTATCGCTTTCCAGCACCGCCACCTGTACTTCCGCCTTCTTGGCGTCGCTCGCTCGGTGGACTCGATTGCCCAGCCACGCACCGAGTCCGGCGCCCACGACCGCGCCGATCGGGCCTGCCGCAAACGCCCCAATCACCGCGCCCGATACGAATCCGACCGGCTCCTGTGGCGGCCGAGGCTTCGGTTCGCCGGCCAAGGCCGCGGCGCTGACGCCGATCAAGCCAATTGTCCAAACCAACTGGGAATATCTGCTGCTCATGACAAACTCCTCGCTCCTCGCCATTCGGAGCGACGACCGTCGCCCCATGGGAGCCATTACGGCCCCCCATTCGGGCAGGCCAGGGGTGGAGTCGTGGCAAACTATGGCGAAGCTGCGACCAATTGCAGGTGCGCAGCGCTGCAGGCTTGGAAGCCTGTCTTTTGTCTCAAGCCTTGAGGGAGAACGGCGTGAAATTGGTGCCGACGTCGTAGTAATCCTCGTTTTCCGCCTTCTTGAGGAATGCGACCACGCGATACGTCATGGGCGTGGCAATGATTTCCCAGCCGCTTTTCAGAGCGTATTGCGTGAACATGATCGCGACCAGATGGCTCGCGGGCATGCGCCCGTAGAAGGCGACAAAGTAAAAGATCACCGAATCCACCAGCTCGCCGCACAACGTCGAACCGACGATGCGCGTCCATAGCCAACGGCCCCGAGTCCAGATCTTCATCTTGGCCAACACGTAACTGTTGATGAACGTGCCGCAAAGAAAGGCAATGATTGAGGCAACCACGATGCGCGGCGTGTTGCCGAATATCGATTCCACCGCCGCCTGGTTGGCGCGCGATGCGTCCGAGGGCGGCAAGTGCACCACCACCGCGGCCATGATGGATGCAAAAGCCAGGGCTGCAAATCCCGCCCAAACGACGCGCCGATCGCGGCCGTAGCCATACACTTCGGTCAATATATCGCCGAAAATGTAGGAAATCGGAAAAAACAGAACTCCGGCGAGAAAGGTCACGCTGCCGCCGAATGGCAGCGCAAGGGTGGTCTCTTTCGCCGGCCCGATGAGGTTGGAACACAGCAAAACGCAGACATAGGCCGCCATCACGAAATCGTAGTATTTGAATTGGCGGTGGTGCGGGTGGGCGGTCATGGGTTGCGCAGTGTAGCCCGCAGGCAGGCAAATTTACCGACGATATGTAATACCGGTTGCACTGCGGCGCCCCACTGTCGTGTTTTGGCGAAGACATCACATCAGGGTGGTCGTCGGTACGGTAGATATACAGCCATACACTTCGAGTAGCGGATTTATGGAGCAGGGCAAACCCTTGATGCAATCGGATAGTCCGCTTGTTGATTTTGATGCTGTCTGTCAGAAAGTGCGCGCGGCAGTCGAACCCAATCGCACCCACGCTGTGTCCTTGCATGATGAGGCGGGCGATGTGCTGTGGCTGAGCGAAAGCACCATGGGCCCGGATGAGCACAATGCGGTCCGCGAGGCCGCCGAAGCCTTTACCAATCCGGCCGCCGCCCCGATATTGTCATTTGATTTGGGTGACTCGCGTTCGGCGGTGATGGTCCGAGCCGTGAACGCCCGGCGTGCGACCGTCGGATTGGTCATGATGGTCATGGACACTCGCATCGTTGCGCAGGGCGCACCGAAGCTGATGACACCAAAACTGCAACGGGCACTGGTCCAATTTGCAGCGATGCGGCCGGATCGCGGGCCCGCGCCGGCGAGTCCGGCGCCGGAACCCCACGCCCGCCCAAACGCTGCTGCCGCCCATCGCCCCGCTCCGCCCCCGGCGCCGGCACCCGCGCGGACTCCTGCGGCAATGGCAGCCGCTGCACCGCTCGCCGTGGGGCCACGGACCATCGCCGCTCAACTCGAACAGATCGTCTCGCGCGGGCCGGTGCGGCCCACGGGCCTCTCGCATCCGACCAACGCCTCGCGCCCCGCAAGCTATGTCAGCCACGTCGGTGCGGCGCGATCGGCCACATCAGCCCGGCCCGCGGCGCCTGCTGCGGCGCCTGCTGCGGCGCCTGCTTCAGCGCCCGCTGCGGCGCCAACCCCTGAGTTGGCGGAGAAGCCGCAACCGCAACTGCAGCCGCAGCCGCAAAAGGGCATCCCGCCCGAGATCGATCGGCTCAACGCCGCGATGCGCAAGAGTCCCATCGTGCTGCATGTGCAGCGCCTGGTGCCGTTGAGCAAGGGCAGCCAAATGAAGCGCTACGAGGTATTGCTGCGCTCCGGATCCGAAGATGCGCCGAACGCCGCGCCGCATGCGATGTTGAAGGCCGCTGTCGAGAATGGCCTGGGCTCCATGATTGATCGGCGCGTCGTCACGGAGCTCATCGGCTGGCTGGTTCGTCACCCCAGCACGTGGCAAACCAACGAAGTCATGTTCTCCGTGAATCTCACCAGCACCGCGCTGCACGACGAGCATTTCATCAAGTTCATCGAACTGTGTCTGGCCAAGTCCTCCTTGCCCAAGGGAACGATCGCATTCGAGGTCGATGCGCCGACGGCAGTCACGCTCGCCGACAAAATCAGTGAAGTGGCCACTGCGCTGCATCGCCTGGGTTGTCCGCTGGTGCTCGATGACTTTGCACTGCGCACGGAATGCTTCGAGCTGCTGCGCTTGCCCGGCGTCCGCTATGTGAAGCTGGCACCCGAAATAACCTCCAAAATGCGCACCGACAAGGTATCGCAGGCGGCCATTACCGGCGTGGTGCAGATGGCGCGTGTCCTCGGCATGCACACGGTAGCCAAACACACCGACACCGCAGCCGAGCAAGAATGGTTGACCGCGCTCGGCGTGGACTTCGTGCAGTCGAATGCCATATCGCCCGCTGCCGCCATCGACTCCCTGCACAAGGCGGCCGGCGTCAAAGGCTAGTTGCTTGAAAGAGGCAACGCTGGCTGGCTCCATCCGCCGCCCAGCGCCTTGACCAAAAACACCGCGTTGGCGAATTGCTGCCCCTGGATCTGCACGGCCTGTCGCTGATTCGTCAGCAGCGTTTGCTGGGCCGTGATGACGTCCAGATACGTATCGACGCCACCCTTGTAGCGCTCGCTGGCAATGTCAAAGGCCCGCTGCGCACTGCGCACGCTGGCGTTGGCCTGAATTTCCGCGCGCTCGAGCGTACTGATGCCGGTGATGCCGTTCTCGACCTCCTCCATGGCGTTGAGCACGGTTTGCCGGTACGCGGCCACGGCGGCCGTATAGTCCGCATCTGCGAACCGCACATTGGCACGGGTCTTCCCCGCATCAAACAGGGTCTGCGACGCTGAAAGGCCGATCGACCAGAGCCGGCTGGGCGCCGTAAACAGGCTCGCCAACGCGTTGCTTTCCCATCCCACGCTTGGCACGCCCAAACCCGGCGCGAGATCGATGCTGGGAAAGTACGCGGCACGCGCCACGCCGATGCGGGCGTTCGCCGCCGCCATCGCGCGTTCAGCGGAAGCCACGTCCGGACGGCGCTGCAACAAGTCAGAGGGCAGTCCCACCGGCAGCACCGGCAAGGGCGGCGTGGCTGCCGCAGGCGCAAGCTTAAAGCTCGGCGCCGGCGTGCCGACCAGGGTCGCGATCGCGTGCTCGAATTGCGGGCGCTGATTTTGCAGAAGCTCGAGCTGAGTGGCGCTGGCATCGAGCAGCGCCTGCTGCTGCGCAAGGTCCAAACCCGTCGCGAATCCCAAATCGTGGCGTGAGGAAACGAAGTTAAGCGCGTCGCGCTGCAGATCCAAACTATGGCGCACGACATCGATCTCGGCATCGATCTCCCGCAGAGAAAAATAATCCGTCACCAAGGCGGCCATCAGTACCAAGCGCGTGTTTTCGAAATCCGCTTCGGCCTGTTCCGCGGTTGCCCGTGCGCCTTCCACCTCCCGCCGTACTCGCCCAAACAGGTCGAGTTCATAGTTCACGGAGGGTCCAATGCGAAAATCGTTCTGCACGGTGGACTGGTTCGGGGCGGAGTAGGCGGCGAGCGGACGATTCGCGGAGTCCTTGCTGCGCAATGCTGAAGAAGATAGATCGACGGAAGGGAATAACGCCGATCGGGCCACGCTAAGCTGATCGCGTGCCTGCTCGAGGCGCGCAGCCGCCACACGCAGGTTCTGATTGCGGGTGAGCGCCTGCTCCACCAGCGGGTTCAAATCCGGATCCTGAAATAATTCCCACCAATTGCCTTTGAGCGCCGTGTCGTTCGGCATGGCCTCATGCCAGGGCGCGTCCGGTTGCCATGCCGGCGGTACATCGGCGGTGGGCCGATGGTAATCGGGTCCCACCGCGCAGCCGCCGAGCAGGACCGTCATGCCGAATGCCCGCGCCGTATATGCAAGGCCGCTGTGCATCGCTATCGCACGGACACGACGTCGCCGTCCGCGAGCGAGTCGGCCGGATTCAGAACGACGCGATCATCGACCAGAAGGCCGCTCATGACCGCCACGGTGCTGCCAAAATCAGTGCCGAGCTTGACGGTGCTCAACCGCACCCGGCCTTGCGCATCGACCGTCGCGACTCGTGGACCGTCGGGGCGAAACAAGAGCACGTTGGTGGGAACGAGCAGCGCCGTCCCGTCTTGTTTGATCGGTAAATTCACCTGCACGTAGGCGCCCGCGATCAGCGCCTCCTTTGGATTGGGCACCCTGATCTCGACTTGCATGGTGCGCGTGCCGGTGTCGATTGCCCGCGCCGTGCGCGCAATGCTGCCTTGATATTGTTCCCCTTGATGCTCCGCCAAGTTCACCGTGACCACATCGCCGACCTTGACTTGCCCGGCGTACACCTGCGGCACAAACACATAGAGACGCAACGGATCAATCTGCGCGATCGTAAACAGAGCCTTGCCCACGCCGCCATTGCCGGCATCAACCAGGTCGCCCATGTCGATATTGCGGCTGGTCACGACGCCATCGAACGGCGCCACCACCTTGTTGAAGCCCTGTAAATGGCGCAGCCGTGCGGTGTTCGCCTGAGCCGAGGCGAGATTGGCCTGCGCCTGCAGGTAGGTGCTCTGCCGCTCGTCCAGGTCTTGCTGCGTGACCGCGTCTTTTTCGCGCAGGCTCTTCCACCGCTCCGCCGTGCTTTTGGCGAGGGCTTCGCTCGAGGCCGCCTGCTGCTGTGCGGCCACGGCCTGCGAGAGTTCCTGATCGATTTCCGGAGCGGCGATTTCCGCCAGCAGTTCGCCCTTCTTCACCGAACTGCCGATGTCCTTGGTCCAGCGCAGGATGTAACCGTTGCTGCGCGCGTATAACGTGGCTTCGTTGATACCCTGCAGCGTGCCCGGCAGAGTCAAAGGCAGTCCTTCACCGCCCGGCCTGGGGTTGATGGTGGTGACGTACTGCTTGGCGTGAAGTTCCGTGGATGCCGCGAGCGCGGATGCCTGGAAACCTCGCACCACAAAAATGATGACGCCTCCCACCAGCATGGCGCCCACAACGGCGCCGACGATGAACTTTGCGCGCTTCACGGCCGGCACGCGCGGTGGAATTGACATACTAAACTATCCCACGCGCATGCTTGCGCTGTTCGAGACGCCGATGCAAAGCGGCGTAAATGACCGGCACAAAAAATAAGGTGGAGACCGTGGCAAACAACAGGCCGCCAATGACCGCGCGGCCCAAGGGGGCATTTTGCTCAGCGCCCTCGCCCCAGCCCAGGGCCATGGGAATCATACCGATGATCATGGCCAGTGCGGTCAAAAATACGGGTCTGATTCGGGTCGCACCCGCATCGCGGGCGGCACTGACCGGATCCAAGCCTTCGTTCATGCGCTGTCGCGCAAACGATACTATCAAAATACTGTTGGCGGTGGCGACGCCCATGGTCATGATGGCCCCGGTAAACGCAGGCACACTCAAGGTAGTCGCGGTCAGGAACAGCATCCAACAAATTCCCGCCAGCGCCGCCGGCAAGGCGGTGATGATGATGAAGGCGTCGATCCAGGATTGGAAGTTCACCACGATCAATAAATACACCATGACGATCGCCATCACGAGACCCACGCCCAGCTCCACAAAGGAGGAGCGCATGGTCCGCGCCTGCCCTCTCACGGCCACCTCCGACCCTCGCGGCAATTGCGATCTTATGTCATCTACCAGCGCGTTGATCTTGACCGCGACGCTGCCCAGATCCTTTCCCTGCACGCTCACGAAGACATCGACGGCAGGAGTGAGGTTATATCTCGATACCACGGCGAGCTGGGCGGCGGGCGCGACGCTGACCAAATTACTCAGCAATTGCGGGGAACCGCCTGACGCCGTCCGTACCGGGGTACGCAGCAGCGCATCCACACTGTCGATCTGATACTGCGGCGACTGCGCCGCCAAATTGTAAACCACCCCATTCGCGGGATCCAACCAGAAGCCGGGCGATGTCTGAGTCGTGCCGGCGGTGGTCGCAAGCAGATTCTGCGCCACATCGTTGGCGGTCAATCCCAATGTTTGCAGCTGTGTACGGTCCATTTGCAACGCCAAGGTCGGCAAATCCAGTCTTTGATGGATGTGGGTGTCCACGGCGCCCGGGATTTGCTTGATCTGCTTCATGATTTTCGCGGCGAACCCGTAGTTGGTCCGCACATCAGCGCCTGTGAACATCACGTCGATGGCAGCCGGGAGCCCGAAGTTCAAAATCTGCGTAACCATGTCGGCAGGCTGGAAAAAGAATTCCACGCCCGGGAAGCGGGCGGGCAGCCGGCGCCGCATCTCTTCGATATAACGCTGGCTCGGCGCATGGCCTTCATTCAGCGATATCTGAATCTCGCCATCCAAAGTGCCGAAGGCGCCGGCGTTGCTGTACGTATTGTTGATGCTGCTGACGGGGACGCCGAGATTGTCCAGCACCGTTCCGAGTTGGCTCGCCGGTATCACGGTGCGGATGACGGCTTCGATCTGGTCCGCCGCCCGCGCAGTCTCCTCGATGCGCGTACCGGAGGGCATGCGCATGTGAAGTCGAATTTGACCGGCGTCCACGCTGGGAAAGAAGTCCCGCCCCAATAGAAACACCAACCCGCAGGACAGCACGCAGAATGCCAGGAAGCCGCCGGCAAATGCGCGCCGCCGCTCCAGCACCGCCGCGAGGATGCTGCTGTATCCGGCACGAAGCCTTTCGAAGCGCGCGTCAAATGCCCGGTAAATCCGTTGCAGCAAGCTCAACGGCGCATCGGCGTGCGGCGGAGTGTGATCCATCAGCAGCATGACCAGGGTCGGCACCAGGGTGCGCGACAGCACATAAGAGGCCAGCATCGCGAACACCACCGCCTCCGCCAGCGGCGCGAACAAATACCGCGCGACGCCGGTCAAGAAAAACATCGGCACGAACACGATACAAATGCATAGCGTGGATACCAGGGCCGGGACGGCGATTTCACCGGCACCATCCAAAATGGCCTTGTGCAGATCCGACCCTAAATGAATATGCCGCTCGATATTTTCAATCGTGACGGTCGCATCGTCGACCAAGATGCCGACCGCCAGCGCAAGGCCGCCGAGGGTCATGATGTTCAACGTCTGCCC
>Ga0193726_1000700_pt1 | contig 32046 bp, 33 predicted proteins | sample H2c1metaG_FD_144928 | JGI IMG/M metagenome (GOLD analysis project Ga0193726, IMG submission 144928) | Soil microbial communities from a riparian zone of the East river system, Colorado, United States - H2c1 | ecosystem: Environmental > Terrestrial > Soil > Riparian zone | place: USA: East River... | reverse complement strand
GCTAAGCCCGTATGACGGCAGGGGTATCGCATTTGACTATTTATTCCGTCATCCCGAGCGAAGCCGCCCAACGGGCGGCGTAGTCGAGGGACCTCTTCTTATCGCCGAAGCAACAGAATAGGTCCCTCCACTGCGCCTCGCTGCGCTCGGCTCCGGTCGGGATGACGGAGTTTTTGTCAAATGCGATAGCCCTACCGGGAGCTGGGGAAACGTCGCTATCGCCCAGGGGCGATCCTGGCCATCTCATGGATGCACGGCCGAATCGCGTCGCCGGTCAGCTCAAGCGTCGCGAGTGCAATGGGCAGGCTGAAACGCCGTGGCCCGGCGCTTCCCGGATTGAGGTAGACCACGCCGCCGACGGTTTCGATCTTTGGCCGGTGCGAATGACCTGATACGACCACATCGATCCCGGCCGCCGCGGGATCGAGGCCGAGCTCTTTGAGGTCGTGAAGCACATAAATGGACCGGCCAGCGATCGTCACGAGTGCCGTGTGCGGGTACTCAGCGGCCCACGCAGCCCTGTCGATGTTTCCCCTTATTGCCGTTACCGGTGCGATTTTACTTAGTCCTGAAATCACCTCAGGGCGGCCAATATCGCCCGCATGAATGACGTGGTGGACGCCCGCGAAGCGTGCGGCGACCTCGGGCCGAAGAAGACCATGCGTATCCGAAATAATGCCGATCCTCATCGTCGAGACGACCCGTGGCTTCTGATCCTGCTGTGGCTCGATGACGGCCAGCCACTCCAGCGTTTGCGTGGTTGACGGTCGACGCCGCTATCACCGCCAGCCGTCCAGACTGCAATGAAGGTTCGTTTCATCACACCCTCCAATTGCAACGGCAGGATGCTCCCGCTGCCTTACGGATCGGCCTCCGGCGCCCCATCGCGTTCGCTGCTGCGCGAGGCGCGCTACTCGTGGCTAGGGCGTAAATTCTTTCGGCAGCGAAAAGCCGCCCCGACGCAACCTATCCTCCAACACCGGTATGGCCGTCGCTGCCTTGCCGTTCTGGCAGTCGTCGACCGCCGCCAACGCCTCGACGTCGACGCGTCGGCTCGTATTCTGGACATACTTGCGATAAAAAGCGGCGAGCTGAGCGCAATAGGCCTTGTCGTCGGCCTGTGCATTAGCCGAGATCGACGGCGCGAAGACCGGCGCCACAAGGAACAGGAGAATGCGTTTCACGAGATGCCCGATAAGGAAAGGTCGACGGCCAACGTCCGGCGTGTGCCTATAATAGCGCGCCGCCGCCGCCAATGCCCCAAGTCATTGGGCGGCGGCCGGTGTCGGGCTGTAATGGTTCCTGTTCCGAGGGCTCGCCTCGCAGGCCGCCATCCAGTGCCCTCAGACTGGCGCTTCGTATTCCTCGCCAGCATCTGGGACCGGGTGACGAAACGGAATCCGTCGCGCCATGACATCGGGGCGTAGCGGGGCCGACAAGAGCGTCTGCATCGCTCGGTATTTTTTCGATCGCAGTTGCGGGTCATTCATTGGCCGATCCTAGTGTCTTTCCGACAGATACCAACTCGCCTCACCCTGAGGAGGCCGCGAAGCGGCCATCTCGATCAGCGCGGAGTAACCTCCGCGCCTTTGGTGGGCAACGAGCACATACCTGTGGCCCATGCTTCGAGACGCTCGCTCCTCAGCATGAGGTCTTTGTTGTGGATCTGACTTCGGCGATTCCGCCTTTGTCGGAAAGACGCTAGTACAGCAAAATTCTGATCAGCGGCGTGGGGGGTGTCGTGGACAGGACCGGATCAAGCCGGCGAACCCTGAAGCAAGCCGACACCATCGCCTCTTTGCATACGAGGATATCAATATGCCGACACCCTGGGCAGACAGCGTCAAGAACCGTAATCCCAAACAACTGACCATCTTTGTAGCGCCCACACTGAACAAGCCATGGCGCAGGGCATTTGACGATGCCCTGAGCACGTTCAACCAGTTGTCGCAAGATAACCGCCTCGGCGTCACGATGGTGGCCCCTGACAATGCGACAAAGCCCGATCCGAATGGAGAGGGCGGCGCCGATGTGCAGTTTGACATGGGAAAAGGTGACATCACGTTCTCGGCCCTCGGTCAGGATTTTCAGTTAAAGAATTTTTCGGGCACGTCCATGCACGGCAAAACAGAACTCCTTCGCGGTCAAGTCGGCAATCAAGGACAGCGGATCCAAAAAGCCTTTGTGTATGTGCCTCAAACCCCGATGGTCGTGGCACAAATGGCGGTCGGTCGCGGTAAATTCAACGACGTGCAACGAGAGGTAGGCCACGGAATCAAGCACTTTATTGCGGCACACGAACTCATTCATGTTTGTGGCTTGCACAATTCCGACCACACCAAATACGGGCCCGATGCCGACTTGTTCATCGAACAGCCACAACCTTTCTCGGGAGATTTCAATAAGCCGGACGACGACAAACTGGTGCTGCACAACAGTGCGCAATCCCAGGTCGCCTCGCCTCCAATATTCCTGAAGAAAGCAATTGCAGACATGATCAGGGACAACTGGAAATAGGAGGCGGCTCGCCCTTCTCGCAGCCTTACGGATCAGGGCCAGCGTGAGGCAAGCCTGCCGGCCGGTCGGGCCATTGCTCATGAGAGTCATCTGACCAAAGCTAGGCCGAGAACCGCCGGGCGCCGCCGGGGTCTCGCGGCTGCTGGCCGTCGCTCTGGGTCAACTGACCGGCTTGCTCGTCAGGTGTTTAGCCAGCACCGCCATCTGTGGCTTTTCTGTCGCGTCGTCGGTGGGCTCGATCGACATGAAGTAGTCATACCACCTGTCCCCGGCGCCCCACCACGTCGCATAGGCCCATACGTCGCCGTTGTGCTGAATGTAGGCCAGCATGGTGTTCAGGGCAGCGAGGCTCGCTGCATCCGCCGCCGTGCCGAACTCGCCCAGAAAGAACCTCTTGCCGTGGGCACGTGCCCACTCCGTGGCGGCCGCCAGCCTGTCCGCGCCGATGGTTGGCGAGACAATGCCGGAGCTTCCGCCGCTGCTGTCCTTGTCGAGATACTGGTGGACCTCGAACATGTAGTTGTTCAGCGGGTCCACGACGCCGCAGCCGACCACATCGGCATTGTCCGTGACCGTCCACGTCCACGCGCCGTCGAAATAGCTGCCCGGCACGACGATGGTCTGCGTGGCACCGGTGGCGCGGATCGCCGCGATGGCCGCGTTGGCTGACCTCAGCCACTGCCTCGCACTCTGTGCGCTGGGCTCGCTCATGAGCATGAACAGCACGTCGGGCTTGTCCTTGTAGTGCGTCGCCAGCTTGCCCCACAGGTCGGCAAAGTCCGCGTCCGACGTAGAGGGGCCACCGATCAACGCGCCGTAGCCGTATCCGCCGTTGTGAACGTCAATGCCGACCTTCAAGCCCTTGGCGATGGCGCAATCGACCACCGGATCTATGCGGGACATCTCCGTGGCGTCCAGCGGGCCGTTCTTGACCGGCTGAACACGCTCCCAAAGGAACGGCAGACGGATAACGCCCATGCCCTTCGATGCGTAGTAGTCGATGCTCGCGTTCGGCGGGTAACCGTAGTTATGGGGGTACGCGCCACCGGGCGTGAAGTCGCCCCCGGAGAGGACGACGCCAAAGACGCACTTCTCCCTGGAGGCGTTGCCCGTCAGAACGGCTGGGCGGACGAACGCGGCTTTCCAGAACCATACGATACGGCGCAGGTGGACCGCCCAGCCGACGACCCACGCACCAGCGAGTGACAGGCGCTTCATGGCTGGTCGGCCCAGACAGCCAGCTGATCAGGGAGAAATTCAGGAATAGAGCCGACTATCCCACCAAACCGGTTGGTGCAGACCGTGCTTTAGGTTGCCATATTCTGGATGATCTGGATTGAATAAAAAGTTGCTGTCTACTCGAGCAACGACGCTCGGAACAATCAGCAGCAGTGATCTCTTGCTTGTTTGCCAAGCCACCCCAGATCCCTTGCTCGATATGCAAGTTGGATCTGCCCAGTCAGGAGTGCTTGCGGCACTAAACACCTCGTACGATATGCCAGTGGGTACTGAAATCTCGATGTAGTGCTGGTTGGGCGGGATATGCCCGCCACCGTGCACAAGCTTCTCGAGCATCGCCGTTGAATAGTGTTGAGCGGTGTAGAGCATTGGGCATGACGGCGTATTCCAGCGTCCTGGAAAAAGTTTGGAGCCGGTAGTATCGAAAATTGGGTAGGCACCGTCAGGATCGCCGATCCGGTAGCAGGTCAGAACGCGATCTAGAATTTGGGCCGTCAAACAGCAGATCCAAATTCCAATCGGCCCAAAATATCTCTAACGAGTTCTGCTCCAATTTCGTTCTCGATCGCCACGTCTATCGGTGGCCGACCGTTGAGCAGCTGATGAGGTTGAAAAAGGAAATCTCTCGTCCGCTCATCAGAGCCCCAAATCCTGCGCGCAAATGCCCAGAGGCGAGCAACGCGCGCGATGCGATTGCTCTGCATTGAGTTGAGGCGAACAGCATATCTGGCCAAAGTTGCCTTCGGGACGAGCCTATATTTGAAGGTCGCGTCCGCAGGCGCGATACGGACGGAAAGCCGGTTGAGAGATTTCAACGGCAATCCTTCCTGGACCAAGTCCACGAACTCCAGAGGCGCAACGGGATTCTTACCAATGCCAAGAAGGTCAGTTATCTCCTGTAGCTCACTCATGGATCGCTCCTGTCTCAGATGAGACTTCATATGGTCTCATTTGATCGAATGTTCAAGTCCCTGATAATTGTTCTTTTTCATGCACTTATCAGACAGCGTCCTTGTTCTCGATATGATGAAGAGCGTTTGGATTTCTTGACCCCAAGGGAGTTCTCCTGACCCTCAACTTTGCCCAGAACGGAATCGCCGGATTGCTAGGCGCGCCACACTTCGGCCAGGCGACTGGCGGTCTTGAACGAGGTGCTGCCGCCGTGCCGGAACATCAGGTCCATCGTCTGGCGGGCGCAGTCGCCGGCATGCACTGCGGCGAGCCGGCAGCGGGCGCGCTGCTCGAGCGTGGTCTCGCGGCCCTGTAAGATTTTGCGGATGCTTGGACTTCCCTTGCGAGGGCGGCCCCCTTTCCGCATTTCGCGCAAGACCGTCGGCGTCTCATGCAGCCTTATTGCGACAGATCGCCTCAAGCGTTGCCCTCCAAAGGCAAGCCGTGAGTTCGAATCTCGCCAGGTCGGCGAGCCAACTCGTTGAATTGGATTCGAAAATTCGCGTCGGTTGCGCTCGGCAAATAACGCGTCTCACAGCCCCGTCCCAACTACCAGGTCACGCGTTTCCGCTGAGTGGCTTCCCTCCTTGCGGTTCGTGCGTCCCGTGATCGGTGCTTGAAGATATTTGTTTTCGAATAGCAGGTTCTGAAAATTCTTCAGAATTAGCACCAGTGGTCGGTGCAGATATGCGACATTGCACATTCCGCAGCACGTGGCGCATGCTACGAAGGCTGACCTCAAGTTCGCCGACGGTTCCCAAGCCGTTCGTTGAAGCCCTTCCCACACACACCCAAGGCTTCAACTAGATACCCACGCGGACTGATAAGATTAGGCCGGTCGCTCCCAACGACCGGCCTTACCTTTTGCGGTTTCATTGAAAGGCGACCACTCCACGGGAGGAGCAGGCGCGGGTTGTGGAACCATGAATCCGATTTACCCAACGCCCAACTCTAGGTAAGGCGTCCCCACGGTGCACGGCAGGGTTCTGGGCATCGGACCATCTGGGACTGATCTTTTGTGTGTGTGTGGGCAATCGCCTCGTACTGAAGACGGGGCAAGGGGCTAGCCGGCAGGAGCGAGGGTCTTTGTTCCTGCCGGCAGGGTTTGTACCTGGGATCCAATCGAAGCGTCAAACTGTGTGATCCCCATCACAGAGTTACGCGCACTGGTTTTGTGTGTGGGAATGCTTGATGTCAAAACGGTAGGCGTATCGTTAACAGCGTCAGGATCAGCTTGGGAGAGTGGGTGATGGGCCAGCTTGATGCACGTTTCGGGCGCGGATGCGCGTCTGTTCCGAACCTGGGTCAATCGTCAGCCATGCCGGTGCCGTCCGTGCGGGACGGGTCGTTCAACCGGAGGAAAAGCGACAGCGTCTCGCCGTCCCGCCCGGTCGCGCCGGCCGCCAACGCTGAGGTCGGCCGCGTCGTTTTCGCCGAAAGTGACCAACGCTATCGCGAGATGCTGACCGGCGAGTTGTTGCGCCACGGCTTTGTCGTTCATGCTTTCACCGATGGCGCGTCGCTGCTTGGCTCACTTGCCACTGTGGTCGATTCCGACCTTGCCGTGCTCGATTGGGACTTGCCAAGGATGTCCGGCATCAAGCTGATGGGCGAACTGCGCCGGCAGAACGTCAACCTGCCCGTTGTGTTCCTGACCGGCACGTTCATTCCAAGCGACGAGCACTGCGTGCTCGCCCCGCGGGAAGCCCTGAATGCCTACGAACACGCGGCGTTCGACCAGGGCGCCGTCGACTTCATCCCCAAGTCTCGCCACAGGGGAATCCTCGTCAGGCGGCTGCGACGCGCGGTCGAACTCGTCAAGCTCAAGGCCGACCCTCCGAGCCAGGAAGGCTCGGCATGCGGCAAGCTCCTACTGAGGCCGCAAACCAGCCGCGCCTTCTGGAACGGCGTCGACGTCGGCCTCACCCTTGGTGAATACAACATCGTCCGCCTGCTGGCTTCGAACGTGGGTCGATACGTGACGTATCGTGCGATCTACGACCGGCTGCACTATGAGGGTTTCATTGCCGGAACTGGCGACGATGGCTATCGCGCGAACGTACGATCGGCGATCAAGCGCATCCGCAACAAGTTCGGTACCTGCGATCCCACCTTCGGCGAGATCGAGAACTACACCGGCTTCGGATACTCTTGGCGCAAGCCAGGTTAGACAGCGCAATGGCGCAGGATTTGCGTCGGTGCGTGCCACCGCCACCGCCGGGGTCTCAACTTAGGGAAGCACATGCAATCCCGTGAAGAATGCCTGCTCGAAGCAGCGGAGTGCGATCGGCTTGCCCAACTTGCCAACACTCAAGGCGCTCGCACCGTGTTGGCCGTCGCCGCATTCCAGTGGCGAAAGCTGGGGGAAAGGGCAGCCGAGCGGCAAAAGCGTCCCTGGCCATTGGTGCCGGAAGCGGTACGTCCGAACTAGCGAGCAAGAGTGAAAGTCGTAAGCGACAGGGCACGGGGCACGGGTGACAGGCCGAAAATCGCCCTGCCCGCCATCGAGCATGTGGCAAGCCGCCGCCCCCTCAGCTCGCAGGGTTGTCGGCTTGCGGCGCCTTCGCCAAGGACAAAATCACATCCCTGTAGCCGCCCATTCGCAACTCAGCGGCCTTTGCATTGGCGACCGCCAAGCCGACACACTCGAATGCAACTTGCTCGTTGGTCGTGGGGTCGGTCGCTCGAAGGTAGTAACTGGTCGTCTCAGGGTCATTGGACATGTTGTAACCTTTACCATGTGTGATCGAGCGACAAAGGGCAACCATGAGGGACAGCGAAGGCCGAAAGCGCCCGCGACCTCAGGCGAGAGGATCCGCTGCCAACGCTTCAGATGCTGCTCTTCCTACACTTGCCATTCTCGTTGGCCGAGGCCGAAAGCGTAAACACACGCCAGCTCGTAAATTTCGTGCCGCGCGGTGACCCGTTTCTGGCCCCGCAAAATCTGGGGCGATCGTGCGCGCCACGCCGCTAGCCCAGCGAGAACACGGAACGCTCGAACCCGGCGGACCGTGTATCCGCGCCGACCAGTTCAGGGCTTCATCTTTGACAGACGTACCAGCAGCCTGCCGACCGTGGTGGGATACCACTGCTTGCCATGACGAAGGGTTGGCACTTGTCGTCGGTTCAGTTCCCTCGCCACGGCGTTATAGCTGACAAAGCCAGCGGTCCTGAGCTCCTGAATTACCGCTGAGAGGGCACGAGCGTGCAAGTTGGCGGCAAGCTTGCGCGCCAATGCACCTCGACGACTTCGACCACACCGACCCGAACTTCGATTGGAGGGCGCTGGTCCGCTCTTTCCGGGCGAAGGCGTTGCCATTGCCAACTGCCGCGCTCAACAGGACATGTGATAGGGCGGAGTTGGCCACGCTTCGCGGCGCCCAACCTCCACCGGTATGATGGCGCGGTCGACTTCCTTCGACCGGATATGGCTCGGCAATTCAGAGCACTGGCGCCGCTCGGGAACGCGCTGGCCATCGTCTACAGCGGCCCGCACGCGCTCGCCCGCCAACTTGGTGACGTGTGCCACCGCATCCCTGTCGGTGTTGCCGTATGCGGCGAGGTCCCAAGGATCCCGGATGCTTGCAACGAAGCGACCATCGCTTTCGCCATCGATCATCGCCCAGTACCAAACTCTGTACATGCGTTCCCTCCTTTTTCGGGCGAGGATAGCGAGGAAGAAATGCCGCGCAAGGTGAAGCCCACAGCATCAGCCGGGGCGGCTCCTCCATAGGGGCGCCCGCTCTGCGGCGTGCCTGCACGTTGCCAAGCGTGAGCTGGATATAGAGCGCTTCCAGGTCAGCGTCTGACAGGTCGACTGCCAATACGCCCTCGCCGCCTTGGCAGCCCTGGAGCAGGGGTCGTGCCATTGGTCGGTTTAGTCTGGCTTCTTCCAGCAGTAGCCGAAACCGTTGTAGTTCTCGATCTCGTCGAAGGTCGAATCGAAGCTGCGAAACTTGTTCCGGATACGCTTGATGGCGGACCGCACATTGGCCCGATAGCCGTCGACACCGTCGCCGGCGATGAAGCCCTCATAGTGCAGCCGGTCGTAGATCGCACGATACGTCACGTATCGACCCACGTTCGAAGCCAGCAGGTGGACGATGTTGTATTCACCAAGGGTGAGGCCGAGATCAAGATCCTGCCAGTAGGCCCTGCTTACATCGAGACGTAAAAGCAGTTTGCCGCAGATCATCTTTTGGGCCTGCGCCACCACCTGGCCGGCCTCGACCATGCTCCCGGCCCCCCGCACTTGGCCCCTACGCCCGAAAGCCTCGACGGTGCGTTTGAGGCGCCTGGCCAGAACCTCCGGGCCGCGTGACTTGCCGACCACGTCGACCGGGCGTTTGTCGAGAGGCAGACCTTCATGGGCTGGCGATGCCCCGCCGGTCAGCAGAACGATCGGGACGCCGGCGGTTTGCCGCTGCAGTTTGTCCAACAGTTCGATGCTGGAAACCTTTGTCCAGTCACAATGCACGACGATGACGTCGGCATCAGGGGCAGCGTCCGGCGAGGCGACCGTCTGCACGGCGAAGCCCTGCGTGGACAACGCGTTGGCCAGAAATCCGTGATCGATCGCACCGTCCTTAATGAGAAGGACGCGAATTGCGTCCGGTTCGTTGTCTGAGCCGAGTGACACAGGCGCGCCCGCATCCAAATCCATCGCAACCTGATCGAAAGCGGCAGTCATCTAGAGTCCCTCCCCCTTGATAGCCCAATCGGAACACGAACTGGGAGGGAGGCGTGCCGAGGCGTCGGCGAACGGCCCACCAGGAACGGTGCCGACAGCAGCCGTCCACGCGTCGAGCGCGCAATCTACAGAGACGTCTAACACCCACGTCACCCAAATCGCCTTCGATGCTTGCTGACCGGCACCCCTGCCGGTCACGCATCGCAAGCGCCTTCCCTAGGCTGCAAAACTAGTCGAAGTAGCCCATCTTGGATGGTGACAAGACTGTGTCGGGCAGTGACAAGGTTGTGTCACAAATTGGCCGACGATGACCCCGATGTCGTGGCCGACTGATACATCCAGACCTTGTGAACCGGTCGCGTGAACGATCCCTGGGGCTCAAGAGGTCGTATCAAATGTCCAGGCTGGCACATGGTCCGTCTCGCCTCCGTACTTTCGAAGCGTCTGTACCAATCGCGCAAGCCTTCGAGCTGATCCGTGGAACCTTTCGCCTGTATCGACCACTTCGACTTCGATGATCCGGCCTTTGCGGCGGCCCACGGCGTTGATGGCATGCACGCGGATCGCGCCATCGTAGATAAACCAGGACACCATTAACTGAGCCATTGGCTCCATCCCTTTTTCAGTCGCGAAGAAAGCACACGCGTTAAGGTGCCTCGCCGCACACTGTTCCTTTGGTTTGGTTCGATATGACTTCTCACGTGGAAATCCCATGCGCAAGGCGCGCTGTGACAACTTTAGAATCGCGGTGCGACCATCCGGTGACCGTGAACTGTACTCGCAGAACCTGCCGCCGCGGGTGCGCCCGGAGATAGTCGGGGAAGTGACATACTTGACCTGGGCCGAGGGCCGCACCTTTCCGTGCGGACCGCTTCCGAATTGCAGAATTGGAAAAAGTTTTCCTGATCATTTCGGTCAGTCGAGGAGAACCTTTGGGCGGAAAAAACGTAGTTCTCGGCATGCCGAACAAACGCAGCCGCCGCTACTTGATTGATATAAGGGATGCCAAGGGGCAATCCGTTTTCTTCACCGCCGCTGACTGGAACGATGACGAGCGGCGCGCAGCAATCGCTCAGATCCTGCGGCTCGACGGAGTGCCGGATGTCTACGATTTCAGCGAACCCAAGCTTCAGCCTAAGCGCGGTAAGGGATAGCGCGCGGTTGGGTGTTGGGAAGACCCATTCCATCTGCCTGCCCCATGCCCGCGGCGTTTGGTAGCTCTTGTACGGGACGACGCGGCCGAAGCCGTTTGCCTTCTTGGCGTTGGGACCCTGCCAGAGCTTTCTGAACTCTGGCTTCTCGACCTCCTTGAGCTAGCGCAGCCGCGGGCCGGGGTCGAGCCCGAGGAAGGCGCGGCCGCCGATCGGATACCACTCCGGCGCGAGCGTCGCCGCCTGGCCGACCACCTGCAGGTCGCGCCACACTTCGGCCAGGCGACTCGCGGTCTTGAACGAGGTGCTTCCGCCGTGCCGGAACATCAGGTCCATCGCCTGGCGGGCGCAGTCGCCCGCATGCACCGCGGCGAGCCGGCAACGGGCGCGCTGCTCGAGCGTCGTCTCGCAGCCGTCGGCGAGCGCATTCCACAGCTCGGCGATCATCGCGTTGCGATAGAGGCGTCCGGCATTGAGGATGGCATCGGCGCGCCCGACCGCGTCCTGGACCTGCGGATTGTCGCACAGCCTGCCGGTGCGGCCGCGCGGCGTCTTGTCGGCGGCCAGCTCGACCAGCGCGTCGATGCCGGCGCGCGCCAGCCCGGTGATCACCGCGCATTGGTGCGGCCCGACCCAGGCCTGTGCCGGCAGGGCGTAGGTGATGCCCGGCCAATGCCCCCACTGGTTGTCGAGCGGCACGCCGGCATGGACCATCGTGCGCCGCTTGGGCAGGAAGAAATCGCTCACCGTCCAATCGAAGCTTCCGGTGCCGCGCAGCCCGCTCACCTCCCAGCTGCCGGGAATGACCTCGACCTCAGCGCGCGGAAACAGGCCGCGCCAGAACATGCCGCCGTCGTCGCGGCGGCGCGGCTCGCCGTCGTCGAGAATCTGGAAGCTGCCCAGCATCCAGGCGGCTTCATGGCAGCCGCTGCCGAAGGTCCAGCGCCCGCTCACGCGATAGCCGCCCTCGACCGCCACCGCCTGGCCGCCGCCCTGCACCGCGGTGCCGGCAATCACGGTCCGATGGCCCTTGGGATAGATCTCTTGCACGCCGTCGTCGGGCAGGCCCAGCGTGACCAGCGAGCCGACGCCGTTGTTGGCGACGTTCCAGCCGACCGAGCCCGCGGCTTCGGCCAGGAGCTCGACGACGCGGATGTAGGTCAGCGGATCGGCCTGCAGGCCGCCCAGCGAGCGCGGCAGCAGCAGGCGGTAAAAGCCCGCCGCGTGCATCTGCTCGACCAGCGCGGGCGCCAGCCGCTGCTCGCGCTCGATCTCGTCGTGGTAGTGCCGCACCATCGGCTTCAGCGCGGCGGCCGCCTGGACCACCGGCTGGGCATCGATGTCGGCCGGCAAGCGGCGGTCTTCGACGATGGTCTGCATCGGCACCTCCTGTTGCCCACTCCGGGTAGCGACGGGGCGCTGTCGCTGCCCTTGTCCGTGACACTGAACGGCATGGCCTCGGCAAACAGCCTGTCCGGATCGTATCACGGCTCGGCGCGTCGACTAGCGCTCGGGATTGGTATCAAGGGAGGTGATCGCCCTCAGTCTTCCGACTAGCATGGGCAGCTCAGGGGAGAAGGAGCGCGACCATGGACCAGGCCTTGTCAGGCGTCCGCATCATCGACATGACGCACAACCAGGCGGGGCCCGCCTGCACGCAGATTCTCGGCTTCCTCGGGGCCGACGTGATCAAGCTCGAGGAGCCCAAGGGCGGCGACATTGCACGGGTGAACATGCGCGACCACAAGAACAGCGACAGCCTGTTCTTCCTGATCCTGAACGCCAACAAGCGCAGCCTGACGCTCAATCTCAAGACCGACGCCGGCAAGGATCTGTTCCGCAAGGTGATCGCCCAGTCGGACGTGCTGGTGGAGAATTTCGGACCGGGCGCGCTCGATCGCCTGGGGTTCGGCTACGAAGCCCTGAGCAAGATCAACCCGCGACTGATATACGCCACGATCAAGGGCTTCGGCACCTACGGGCCTTACAGCGGATTCAAGAGCTTCGAGCCGGTCGCCCAGGCCATGGGCGGGGCGATGAGCGTCACCGGCTTCCCCGAAAATCCGCCGACCTACATCTATCCGGCGATCGGCGATTCCGGCACTGGCATGCACATGGCGATCGGCATTCTGGCAGCGCTGCAGCAGCGCCATGCGACCGGCCGCGGCCAGCACGTCGAGGTGTCGATGCAGGACGCGGTCGTCAACCTGGTGCGGGTGAGCCTGCGCGACCATCAGCGCTTCGGCCGTCCGAGTCCGCGCAGCGGCAATCAGCTCGGGACCAACGTGCCTGGCACGACCTACGCCTGCGCGCCGGGCGGCCCGAATGACTACGTCTACCTCTACGCACAGCCGCAGATGTGGCCGGCGGTGGCGAAAGTGCTGGGGCAGCCGGAGTTGACCGAGGACGCGCGCTTCAAGACCGCGGAAGCGCGCTGGGACAATCGGACGGAACTCAACGCCATCATCGAGGCGTGGACGCGCCTGCGCCGCAAGCCCGACGGCATGCGCCTGATGGGAGATGCGGGCGTCCCCTGCGGCGCCTGCCAGGACACCGGCGAGGTGCTGGCCGATCCGCATCTCAAGGCGCGCGAGATGATCGTCGACGTGGATTACCCGACCCGCGGCACCTTTCAGACAGTCGGCTGCCCGATCAAATTATCGGATTCACCCGTCGCGGTCAGCCGTCCGCCTCTGCTGGGCGAGCACACCGACGCCCTGCTTGAAGCCCTGTGCGGGGTCGAGCCCGATGAGGCGAAACGCCTGCGCCAGGAGGGCGTCGTCTAGCGAGGCCTACGATCAATTAGACATTGGAAGCCTAAGGGTCGGCGAAACCAGAAGCCGAGCAGCTTGGCCAAGGCAAGTGACGCGCGTACATCCTCGCCGCCCACGACAAGCGAATGAGCGCATGCAAGATTAGAAACAGCGCGATAAGCCCTGCGAGTCCCGTCAGCACAATCAAGACCCAGTGCGGCCCCGGGACGAGCAGGAAGGCCGCTTCACTGCCACCAACGTCAGGGCTCGATAAGGGTCGTCAATTGCGCCCCTTCGTCCGCGACGAAGACGGCAATCAATTCGGCCCACTCTGTGTTGCTCGCGTTGGCGGATACTTGATGTATCGTGCCCAGCGGTTCAAAGAACGACCGACCGACATCGAATATCTCCACCGGGCCATTATTCAGCTGTGACCTGATCTGGCCTTTGGTGATGTAGGCCGTGACCGTGCCACCATGGCGGTGTGGCGGCGTAAAGCCGCCCGGCCCGTAGGTCACCCGGACAACCGTCATTCTCTTGCCGGGCATATCCGGTATCGCATACGAGCTGACCAGCTCCACTTTGTTGAGCGATGAGCCCGATGAGGCATCGGCGGCACATATCGGGAGCGGAAACTCCGAGATCGCGTCCATTTTCACGGGCAACGCTTTTGCCGCCACGACCGCGCAAACCATGGCCGTGGCGGCAACGAGCGACAGCCGGAGCCCCGCTCGATTCGCGAATGGCGCAGTCATTTCCAGTGCGATGCTCATCGACATCTCCTGGTGAACCATACCCCTGCGCGGGGTTGGCCGTCGAGCCGGTGCGCTCCCGGAGGTCGCTAGAAGCTCAGCAGCTTCGCCTGTACCACGCCCTCGAGTCCGACGATCTTCTTCAGGAGGTCCGGCAAGATCGGCTGGTCGACCTGCACCAGCGCGATCGCCGAGCCGCCGGGCGGTCGCGGCCGAGATGGAAGGGTCGCGATGTTAACCTTGCTCTCGCCGAGCAGCGTGCCCAGCCCGCCGTCCCCTGTATGGCCACCCCTTACATATGGGAAGGTTGTGGACCTTTCGGCGCGTTCGGCTGCTGCGGACCAGGCTCTACCCAATCCGGCAGCAGCCATTACTCTAAACGTTGAGCTATAACGCTTGTGGTTCGAGACATGACTCAGCCCGCTCGATCAACCCGAGCACGTAATGCACCAAGAACGCGTCAATTAAAGACGTAGCGTATTCAATGCTTATCGGCAGCATATCCTCATTAAGAAGGGCATTATCGACATACTCTTCGGCATTCCAGAGTTTTCGAACTGGGCCAGGATTATCAAGTTCAAGACGCTCCAAGACCCTTTCAAATACTCTATTGGCAGTTTCAACGAACTCCGTGCGCGCCGGCTCGCCAAGAGGCAGCGCCGTAATCTGAGATTTACCCATTGGTAAACACCTTTTGAAATTGGCTCGTTCCATCAGTCGACCGGTAGCCACTCGGTGCTGGGTTATCGGTGGTGACTACATACAAGCGCCGGGCGTCACCTTGTGCTCTCAGCGCGAGTCAAACGATACCGAAGAAGTGACACTTCGGACAGGGGATGTCTGCTGTGAGGACGCTTTAGCATGTGGGCAAGTTTCGTCCGGACGCGTACGCTTGCGCGGGCCAGGCTCTACTAGGCTCTTCCAGGCCTCACGAAGCCACCTGCGGTGTGGAGGTGACATCAATGCCCACGCTTGACGATGTTTACCGTAAATTCGGAGAGGTCGCCGAAGCAGCGCAACTTCTGGAAACAGAACTAGGCACAATGCAGCTCTGCGCTAACGGGGAAGAGCGCAACCTCTTCGCGGGCGACAAGGGAGAATTGGCGACGGAAATATGCAACAAGATCAACAGGAGCACCCTCGGCCAGCTCCTCAAGCGACTTGCCAAATCTGCCGGCATTCCGGGCGATTTGGAATTGTTGCTGGCGAATGCCCTGGCGGAACGCAACCAGCTATTCCATTCTTTCTACCGAAAGCACAACTTCAGGCGAAACTCCGACGAAGGCCGGGCAAAAATGCTCGAAGACCTCGAGCGAAAGCACGAGACAATTATCGAGGCGTACAAGGCGGTCATGCGCCTCTCGGGTGTCGACCTAGAGACTCAAACAGACGTGTCGATGCCAACGACACATGTGAAGATTTAGCAGCACTTAGGCGTTTGCCATGTCCATATCACTGCCCATCGCCGCGAATGCGCCAGCGGTTTAAGTCCCAGAGTGCGTCCGGCTTCGCCGGACCGGACTCTACTCGGCCTGCGGGCCTCACGAAGCCACCTGCGGTGTTTTCGTCCTTCGAGTAACGATCCCTCGCGCATAAACTCATGCCCGGACATATAAAGAATATAGAGCGCACCGGGTAACCCGATGGAGCAAAAGCACAACAAAGACAATTCGCCAGAGTTTGAGCGTCTGAAGGCTATTATCGACGGCGATGGCTCCGCACTTCGCCAGCAGTTCATTTATTCGGGGTTGCTGCTGACGATATTCGAGCGGTTCAAGGATTACGTCGAACGGCGAGTCGACGAATTCCTGGCGCTCCGCTTCGAAGTTAAGGACGGCGAACTGATTTTCACGAGGAGCGAAGAGTTCAAGGCGCTGATCAGGGAGAAAGGTAAAGGCGATCCAGGGCAGCACGGAAACAAGGTCTTTCGTGCGGCACTTCACTGGCTGCATGGGTTGGACGCTATCAATCAATCCGAGTTCGACCACGTCGAGCGGCTTTACATGTTGCGCAATGACATCGGCCACGAGCTCTTTCGCTTGGTTGCGGACGATACCAAGGCACCCATCCGCATTATCGATGTAGTGATGACATTGGCCATCTACGTCAAAGTAGTGCGCTGGTGGATCAAGGAGATTGACGCGGCGACAACCATGTCCCGCAAAGAGCACGAGAACGTAGATTGGGACGAAGTTGATTCATCCGATACGGCCTTCTTGCGCCTGATCCTCAAGAAGAGCCTCGCCGGCGACGCGGATTGGGAAGACTTACAAAGAGCGATGCAGGAAATCGCTGATGATGAATTCGCGAAACGGTAACCCTAGGTTGACTCAAGATCCGCCGCGTCAACGATCACCTTCAACTCGGGCAATCGAGGCATTTCAACCCTCAGGTAGCATCTAGCCCCTATGGCCTTCCAGCGCCGCGATCTTCTTCAGCAGCTCGGCCGAGATCGGCTGGTCGACCTGCACCAATGCGATCGCCGAGCCGCCGGGCGCGTCGCGGCCGAGTGGAATCACCTGGACGCATCGTGCCCCAACAAGCACCGCCGGCGCGCGCGAATGCGATCAGATGGAACCGCGTGAGCGGTTCCACCTCATCCGCCCGACACTAGAAAATATTCTCCGGCGACACGCCAAGCATGACCTGACCGACCGTCTCGTAGTGCAGTATGCGCCCCTGGCCCTGTTGCGCGACCGTGTCGATGTCGCGCAGACGGCGTTCGAACGGATTTTCCTCGAACACCGCCATCGAGCCGCAATCGTGAAACAGCGTATTGACGATCTCCCGTGACGACTGAATGGCCCAGGTAGAGGCGAGGCGCAGGCGGGTGCGTTGATCCAGGTCCATCTCGCCGCGCTCCTCGATCGTTTCCAACGCTTCGTCCGCCGCGGCGTGAAGGAAATAGCGCGCGGACCGCCACCTCGCCTCGGACTGCGCCACGTGCGACTGGACGACGTTGTTCTCCACCATCGGTTTACCCGCGCCACGGCGGGTCTTTTCCCGCGGCAAGCCCAAGAACGCGTCCATCGTGCCACGGGCAATACCAAGTGCCACGCCACCGAACCCGATCGAATAGAGCTGGTTACTGGTGAAACGATAAAGTGGGCTGTCGCTCAGGCGGTCGCGCGGATCGTCGCGATAGATGGCGCGCTCGTGCGGAATGAACAGATTGTCGACGGAATACTCGTTGCTGGCCGTGCCGCGCAGTCCCAATGTGTGCCAGATATCGTGGAATGTGGCGCTCGATTTGGGATACAGGAAGGTCTTCGTTTCCCTGGTGCCCGCCACCCGCAGATGCGCACCAAGCCAGGTGGCGTTCTGACTGCCGCTCATGAAGCGCCATTTTCCAGTGACGCGGTACCCGCCTTCCACTGGTGTGGCCTCGTATGGTGAACCCGGAGGTCCCCAAGCGACGATCCCGTCCGGCCTGCCAAAAATCTCCTGGGCAATAGTCGGATGGAGATATGCGCTTGTGGTCGAGCAACCGTTGCTTTGACACACCACCCACCCGGTGGATCCATCCGCATTGGCGAGCGCCTCGGTCACCTGGGCGAAGATCGAGGGTTTCAGCTCCATTCCGCCCATGGATTTCGTCTTCAGCATCGTAAAGAAGCCGCCGTCGATCAGGGCTTTGACGACGGGCTTGGTGAGTTCCCGGATTTCGTCGTTTTCATCCGCGGCCGCGGCGATCAAGGGCATGAGATCGCGCGCTTTCTGGACCTGCGGATGGACGGTCGGCATTGTTAAGTCTCCTGCTCCGCGACAAACGTGGCCCCGATTGATTACCGACGGGGCCGGGCACTCTGGTCAAGGTATTAGTACCTCGGCACAGTCGTTTTGACCTGTTGAACCATGCGCTGCATTCTACTCAGGTCGGACGCGAGGAATGAGAACTTCGCAACACAATGAAGGGCGGCGAACATGAGACTCAACGGCAAGGTCGCCGCGGTGACGGGTGGGGCATCGGGAATCGGCGAGGCGACGGTCAGGCGTTTCGTCGCCGAGGGCGCGAGCGTGGCGTTCTGCGATCGCGACGGCGACCGCGGCCGCCGCGTGGCGACCGAACTCGAAGCCACAGGCGCCAAGGTCGCCTTCACGCAGGCTGACGTCGGTACCGAGGCCGCATGCCTCGCCTTCGTCAACGGTGCGGCGCAGCAGTTCGGGCGCCTCGACATCCTCATCAACAACGCCGGCATCCGCAAATACGAGAAGGTCGACGAGGCGAGCGCGGCGAGCTGGAACGAGATCCTCGGCGTCAACCTGATGAGCTATGTCTTCTGTGCCAAGGCGGCCGTTCCGCTGATGCGCCGCGACCAGGGGCGCGAAAGGGGCGGCGCCATCGTCAACGTCGCCTCCGTCCGTTCGGTCGTCTCAGGCGGCGGCAATCTGCAGTATGACACGACCAAGGCTGCAATCGCGGGCTTGACGCGGGCGCTCGCCGCCGACCACTCGCCGGAGGGCATTCGCGTGAACGCCGTCGGTCCCGGCCCGATCTTTACGCCGTTCCATGAGCGCCGCATCGCGGCGGCCGGCGAGACCGTCGAGCAATACAACGCCCAGGCGGCACGAGGCACCATGCTGAAGCGCCCGGGCAGGGCCGAGGAGGTCGCCGCCGCAATCCTTTTCCTGGCCTCCGACGATGCCTCCTACGTCACCGGCGCCCTGCTGTTCGTGGACGGTGGCATGACGGCGCTGTGAGAAAACTTAACAAGGCGTCCATGGAAGCAAGGGTGAACGCATGGTTGAAACGAATTCTGCGTGGCGTGCCGAGCCATTGACCTGGGGGCAAGGGTCGAGGATCTTCGAGGTGTTCCTCGAACCGACCTGCCCGTTCTCCGCGAAGGCCTTTGGCAAGCTCGACGAGACCTTGCAATCGGCGGGCGCGAGCAACGTCACGCTCAAGATCTGGCTGCACTCGCAGCCATGGCATCTATTTTCCGGTGTGATCACGCGTTGCGCGCTCGCCGCCTCCACTCTCGGCGAGGGCAAAGGCGCCGCCATGAAGGTGCTGGCGGGTGTCGCCGCTCACCGTGACAAGTTCGAACCCGCCGATCATTGCAGCGGCCCTCTTCTGGCGTTGTCACCCGCCGACGTCATTGCGCGCGTCGAAGAATATTCGGGCTTGAAGCTTGCCGAGGCCTACGCCCTCCCCAAGCTGGACCAGGAGGTCAAGCGACATACGAAATATGCCCGTCAGAACGGCATCCATGTTTCACCGACCTTCATGATCGATGGCCTGGTCCAGAACGACATGAGCAGCGGCGACGCGGTGTCCGCCTGGGTTTCCCGTCTGTCGGCGAATTAGCCGGCGACGGCCGCGTTGCCACGACAATCGGAAAGCGTAGCGTCCATACACGGGATTGGCGTCGCATGCCGATCGCGCTGACGCTGAAGGGTCCGCCCATCACCCAGGGCTATCGCATATATCAATTTCCGTCGTCTCGACCGGAGCGCGAAGCGCGGAGCGGAGAGATCTTATCTCAACGATAAGCGGCTTATCGTCGAAAGAAGGTCTCTCCACTCGGCCCTGCGGGCCTCGGTCGAGACGACGGGAGGTAGCCACATGCGATAGCCCTGCCCCTCACCGGACCGACGACTTGTTCAGCGTCAGGACGATGATCGGGCGTGCAGCCGCAACGGCTCGATCAGCTCCGCCATCGTCTGCCATTCTTCGCAGCGATCCACCGCCGCTTCGATCGCGTCCATCCCCGCTTGCGTCAGGTGTGGCGCCGCCAGTTCGCGAAACTTCGCGCGAACCGGCAGCTCCGGATCCGGCTTCAGCGTGTCGCGCACGGAAGCTTCCCGCGCCGCGGTGGCGCTACGCCCGTCCTTCAGCGTCAGCGTGACACGGGCAGGCCTGATCGAAGGCGTACTGCGCGCCGTCATCGCCGGATCCTCGGCGATCCGCACCAGCGGCCGCAGCGTGGCGATGGCCGGATCCTCGAGCGCGCTGTCGTCGATCTCGGCAAAGCCCAGGCCGCCGCGCGCGATCAGCACCGCCGCCGCATGCGGCAGCGAATATTTCGACGCGAAATAGTTGGGCGGTGCCGGATTGCGCATGACGGAGGCGAAGGCGAAGGTCTGCACCTCGACCCGCGCGACCTCTTGCGGCCGGGGCTTCAGCACGGCCAGGGTCTCGGCCAGGCTGTCGAGCGCCGCATGGATCGGATTGCAGCAGGCGTAGAAGCGGAAATAGTTCTCCAGAATCTCCCAGCGACGCCCCATGTCGTCGGGCAGCTTCTCGGGCGCGAAGCCCGCGCCCACCATGACACCGAGCGCCTCCTCGATCGCGTCTTCCTGCGCCGCGTAGCCGGCCGCCGCCATCTCCGGCGCCAGCGTCGCGGCCAGGGCGCCCAGACCCGCCGGCAGGTTGAGCGTGGTGCCGCCGGCGACGGTGTTGTTGTAGCTCGGCGTCATCAGCATGCTGGTGGCGACGCGCATCGCCAGGCTGATGCCCGCCCCGTCCAGCTCCTGGAGCCGCGCGCCGGCTGCCGCCGCGCCGAGCAGCGAGAGCTGCCCGTTGGGATGCGAGAAGGCGCGCTGCGTGTAGACGCGGTTCAGCCGCCCCGCCACTTCGTAGCCCAGAACGAAGGCAGCCAGCATGGCGCGCCCGCCCAGGCCCCGCTGCTCGGCGATGGCCAGCACCCCCGGCAGGATGTGCGGCGACGGCTGAAGGCCGTTCGCGCCCTCGCACAGTTCCACCGACCGCGCGGCGATGCCGTTCAGCAGCGCCGCCGTGCGGATGTCGGCCTGCGGCAGTCCGGCCGCGAGGACCGTGGCGCCGCGACCCGCGCCCAACAGCAGCCGCTCGCTGAGCCCGATCACTTCGGGCCGCGCGGCGCCGGCCAAGGTCACGCCGATCGTGTCCAGCAGGACGAGCTTGGCGCGGCGGTGCACCGCCTCCGGCATGTCGTCCCAGCCCGTGCGCGCGACGAACTGCGCGAGCTTCTCGATCTGTTCGCCCACGTTCAGGCTCTCCTTCAGCTCGGTTTGAGGTTCAGGCGCGCGACGATCGGCGTCCACCGCGCGATCTCCGCCCGCAGCAGCGCCTCGGCCGCGGCGGGGGAAGCGTCGGGCCAGGTCTCGAAGCCCGCGGCCGCCAGGCGCTGGCCCACCGCGGGATCGGCCACGGCGCGCGCCGCGGCGGCACGCAGCGCGGCCAGCGCCGGTGCGGGCGTGCCGGGACGGACGAAGATCATCGTCCAGGCGGCGTTGTCGTAGTCCGGCACGCCCGCCTCCTGCAGCCCCGGCAGGCCGGGCAACAGGGTCGAGCCGCCGGCCATCGTCACCGCCAGGGCGCGCAGCTTGCCCTGGCGGACCAGCGGCATCAGCAGGGTCGGGCTGTCGATGGTGAAATCGAGCCGGCCCGCGGCCAGATCCTGGGCGGAGGCGGCGGCGGCGCGGTAGGACACGATGGTGAAGTCCACGCCGGCGCGCAGGCGAAACAGCTCGGCCGCCATGTAGTTGACCGCCCCCGGCGCGGCCGCGCCGCAATTGGCCGCCGCGCCGCGCTCGCGCAGCCAGGCGATCAGCTCCGGCACGCTGTTCACGCCCACCGAGGGATGCACGGCAAGCACGAAGGGCTGGCGTGAGACGAGGGCGACGGCCACGAAATCCGCCGCCGGGTCATAGGCGAATTGCGGATAGATCAGCTTCATGAGCGCGTGGTTGTTGGTGGGGACATAGATCGTCTGCCCATCCGCCGGCGCCTGCTGGAAGGCGTTGGCGCCCAGCGTGCTGCCGGCGCCCGCCATGTTCTCCACGACGATCGGACGGCCCAGCAGCGGCGTCATCGCATCCGCCATGATGCGGGCCACGATATCGGACGCGCCGGCGGCCGCGACGGGCACGATCATGCGGATCGGCCGGTCGCCGAAGAGTGACTGCGCCCGAACAGCAAGGGGGGCAGCGAGGGGCGCGGCGAGGAACGGTGCGGCAAGCAGGCTACGACGACGCATGGTGCGGGTCCCGGGCGATTCGGTGGCAGCACCACGCTAACAGGCTGTCGAAGAAGTCGATAGCCGTACCCTGGCAGCCCTACTCCGCGGCGGCTTGCCGCCGAGCCGGCGGACCGTCGCGGCCGATCTCGGCATCCCAGGGGCCCGGGAAGCGACCGCTCCCGGTCTTCTCACGCGTGAAGACGTTGTAGTCGACCGGCCACTCGGCGCGCGGCATCTCGTAGAACACTTCGACGCCGTTACCGTCGGGGTCGCGCAGGTAGATGCCGAGCGAGATGCCGTGGTCGGAGATCTGGTCGATCGGCTGTCCCTCGGCCTTGAGCTTCTCATAGAACTCCTTGAGGTCGTCGAGACTTTCGAGGCGCCAGGCCATGTGGTTCAGGCCCACCTGACGCTTCGACTGCAGGGGCGCATCCTCGCCCAATTGCATCAGCGCCACCTCGTGCGACTGCTCCTTGTCGGCGGTCAGAAAGGCGGCCCAGCCCGGCCGGTATTCGTAGACGTGGAGGCCGAGCAGATCCTCGTACCACTTCTTCGACCGCTCGACGTTACGGACGTAAACATTGACGTGCTGCAGATACATCGGGCGCTTTGCCATGTTGTCCTCGCGTTGCCGGCAATGAATGGTAGGGAACGGGATCGATCGCGGCACTCTAGTCTCTCAGTAGGGACGGTCGCCACGCACCAGCATCCGATACAGGCGGCGATGCTGGCTGTGATCGTAGTCGAATCCGGCTTTATGCAATGAGGCGCGGTCATCGATGATCAGCAGATCGCCCTTCTTATACTCGTGCGCATAGCAAAATTGCGGCTGCGTGATCCTGTCGGTCAAATCCTGCAGAAAATCCTGGGTTTCTTCGGGTGACATGCCAGTGACCGTCTCGGTCTTCCCCTTATGAAACCAGACAGCCTTGGTGCCGGTCTCCGGGTGGGTGCGGACCAGGGGATGCATCGTCGGCGATTTCGTCGCCTCGAGCTGGGCCTTCACGATATCCGGATTGCCTGTCTTCATCCGCGCGCTGCTGATCAGCGTATTCTGGGTCTTCGCGTCGGCGATCTTCAGCTTCACGTCGTCCGGAAGCGCTTCGTAGGCCGCACGCGCGTTGCAAACCGATGTGGCGCCGCCCTTATCGGGCACTGCCACCGCATACAGCATGGTGAACTTGGGCGGCAATTCCTGGTTGGTGTGGTCGGTGTGCCAAGTGGCATTGGCGCCGACTTTTGCGGGCTCGCCCTTGCTGTCTCTGTGACGGTTGTCGAGCACGCTGATCAACGGAAATCCGTCAACCAGATAGCGCCGGTTCTGGTCCTCCATCAGCTCGCCGAACATTTCTCCAGCGGCTTGCACTTGGCCCGGGGTGAGATGCTCCTGCCCGCGAATCACAAGGACCACGTTTTCGACGACAGCGTCGTAGAGCTTCTTCTGCGTCGCGCCGTCGATGGGATGCGCAAGGTCGATACCTGTGACAATGGCGCCGATGTGCTCCTTGACCTTCTCAATCTTCATGGCCTGGGCGGCAATCCTCGATGCGGCGGCGCTCATGATCCGGCTCCTCATTTCTTGACCCGCAGATTGTGGCGGGCGCGTGCAGCCTTCCGGAAACCACTCTCGCCAACAGGATCGGCCGAATATTCGCATCTATCAAGTATTGCCGGATAGCCATGTCGCGATCGGCTTCGGTCAGCTCCATCGATCGATGATCCCACGAGACGAGCGCCCGCGCCTATCCCCAACTCGACAAAGAGTCATAGTCTCCGTGCACTGCTCCTAGTACGGCGTCGCCCAGCGGGTCTTGAGCTCCGCCTCGATGCGGCGGTGCCGCGCCTTGATCACGTCGGCCGGCACGGCGCTGACGAAGGCGTAGAAGGTCTTGCTGCGGATCGCATCGATCACCCGCTCGCCGACCAGCCTGGGGTCGATGCCGGTCTGCGCCAGACGCTCCGCCATGACCGCCTCCGCGGTCGGACGCAGCTCCGGCCCGCCCAGGTGATCGGGGCGGTGGCGCGCGCCTTGCGCCAGGTTGGTGGCGATCGGACCCGGGCACAGCGCGGTCACGCCGACATTGGTCCCCTCGAGCTCGTGCTCGAGCGCCTCCGACAGGGACAGCACGGCGTACTTGCTCATCGAATACGGACCCTGATGGGTGCCGCGGCGGTTCTGCGTGGCGGCGACCGAGGCGGTGTTGACGACGTGCCCGGCCTCGCCGTGCTTCAGGATCGCCGGCACGAAGTGGCGGATGCCGTGGATGACGCCCCAGACATTGACGCCGATGACGAAGGCCCAGTCGGCCACCGGCACGTCGACCAGCCGGGCGCCGTGCATCGGCACGCCGGCATTGTTGCAAGCGATGTGGAGCTTGCCGAAACGGTGTTCGGCCTCGGCCAGCGCGTCGATCACCGACTGCTCCCGGGTGACGTCGATCCTGACCGGCAGCACCTGCTTGTTGGTGCCGGACAGAAGGTGCGCCGCCTGTTCCACCGCGTCCTTCTCGATGTCGGCCATCACCACGTTGGCGCCAGCTTCGGCCAGTGCCGTGGCGATGCCGAGGCCGATGCCGGAGGCGGCGCCGGTGACGATGGCTGTCTTGCCGGAAATCTCCATGGCCCATGACCTCCAGAGGCGCCGCGGCGCGATGGTTGCTTGCTCATGCTAGAGCACCCCTGTGGCCTTTCAATAGAGCGCCGGTCCTTTCGCTCTGTTGCCCGACGTCGTAATCGATCCGCTCGAAACTCGACCGGGCCAGGTCACCGAACAGGCTCACGTAATCGTTCTTCCATTCAACGGCGCGCCCCGAGAATTCGATGAAGGATAACGACGCGGAATTGACCGCCGCGTCGCGGAAAGCAGCCTTGGGCGCGCCTTGACAAGGCCATCCCCAACCCCAAGCATTGGCCAACTGCACGGCAACCAAGCCATAAAAAATTCCGGGAGTAGACGAAATGCCCATCCCCACGGCGCGGGATACCACGCGATCGATCTCGGCAAATATCGTGTCAGCGGGCTTGCCGCGCCGGCAGCTGCTTGGCGTTTCGGCAGTCGCCGTCGCGGCATTGATCAGTCAGAAGCCCGCCTGGGCTGCAGACAAGACCGTGGTCCTGGGATGCAGCATACCGTTGTCAGGCCCCGCCGCGCCGACCGGAATCACCACGCAACGGACCGTCGAGCACGCGCTCGATCTGATCAATCAAAAGGGCATCCAGATCGGACCTGACCGCTACACGATCGTCGCCCAGTTCTACGACAACAAATACGTGCCGGCCGAAGCCGTTACCGTCGTGGAGAAGATGCTCGCCGATGGCGTGAAATTCATCTTCTCCTCCGGTTCGGGCAATTCGGTGCCCGTGGTCGGCAAGACCACGGCGGCGAAAGTGCTGCAGATGTCCGGCGCATCCGGCAAGGACCACCTCACTGGGCCACAATTCCCGTACAGCTTTCGGGTGCAGCCGACGAACGAGACGGCCTATGCACTGTATCCGTGGCTGCGCAGCAACTACCCGGACCTCAAGCGTGTAGCGCACATGAACCCCAGCGACGAGGCCGGATACACCGAGTCCGAGGACCGTCGCATGATCGCGACGAAGAACGGCTTCACCAACGTCGCCAATGAATACTTCAAGCGCGGCGCCACGGATTTCTACCCGGTGGCAACACGGCTCACCGGCGTGAATGCGGAACTGATCGATTTCGGCGGCACCATCGGCCGTGACCAGGCGCTCGCGGCCAAGGCGCTGCGCGAGCTCGGGTACAAGGGCAAGATCATGCTCGGCTATTCCGATGCGAAGTCGTTCGTCGATATCGCCGGAGCGGATGCCGCCGAAGGTACGATCCTGTTCGATACCCTTGCCGCCCCGCAGAATCCCGCAGAGAAGGAATTCAACGACTGGTGGCTTGGCAAATACGGCCCGCCGATGCCGAGCTTTGCCTACACCATGTATGACTGGCCTTTCATGCTGGCCGAGGCCATGCGCAAGGCGCAGTCCGTCGATCCCGTCGCCGTTTCGGTGGCGCTGCGCGAGCTGATCTTTCAGGGCCTGTTCGGCGAAGCGAAGTTCGGCATGAAGTCCGTCTACGGCCTGGAGTCTTCGATCACCCGCGATATCCCGATTGCCGTGATCAAGGGCGGCGTTCCGGTGCCGCTGGCATTGGTGCCCTGGCCAAAAGACGTCTAAGGCGGGCGGATCGACGTGACGCTTGCGCTGCAGATACTTGTCACCGGCCTGGTGACGGGCCTGATCTACATGATGATCGCCCTCGGCGTGACGTTGCTGTTCGGCATCATGCGCGTGGTCAATTTCGTCCACGGCGAATTGGTCATGCTCGCGGCTTTCGTGGTTTTTGCGGTCAACGTCCAGCTTGGACTGCCGTTCTGGATCGCACTGCCGGCTGCCATGGTGATGGCGTCGGTGGTCGCCGTCGGCTGCCAGAAGCTGCTGTTCAAACCGCTGAACTACGAGATACTGAATTGCTTCATCGTCGGTATCGGCGCCTCGTTCGCCATCAAATCGGCATCCTGGGCGATATTCGGGCCCGAACCGCTGGCGATTCCAGCCACCATACCGGGCGTCGTGACGTTCGCCGGCGCATTCGTCGCCAAGCAGCGCCTGCTGGCCGCCGGTATCTGCATCGCCCTGACGGTCGCATTGTTCCTGTTCCTGCACTTCACCCGGCCCGGCAAGGCGATGCGCGCGGTCGAGCAGGACCATGAGGCGGCGATCCTGATGGGGATCGTGCCGGAGAACGTCTACGTCATCGCGTTCGTCATCAGCGCCGCGCTGGCGGCGGTGGGCGGCGCCATACTGGGCACGCTGTTCGGCGTCGATCCCGAGATGGGATCGGACCCGTTGCTGAAATCGTTCATCATCGTGCAGATCGGCGGCATGGGCAGCATCGCCGGGACGGTGCTGGCAGGGTTGTTCATCGGCATCACGGACAGCATCACCGGCACGCTGTTCGGCGGCGAGTTGGCCTTCATCATCGATTTCGCCATCCTGATGGCCATCCTGGTCGTGCGTCCGCGCGGCCTGTTCGGCTATGACGTCTAGAACCGGGATCGTGCTCGGGATCGTGCTGCTGGCGTTGCTGCCAGTGGTGATCCGGGACGAATATTTCCTGCACGTGATGGTGATGATCGAAATCAACGTGGTGATGGCCGTCAGCCTGTGGCTGCTCGGGATCACCGGGTTGATCTCGTTCGGTCAGGCCGGGTTCATGTTCATCGGCGCGATGACGACGGCGTTGCTGATGAAGCTGGGGGGCTGGTCGTTCTGGGTATCCCTGCCGCTGTCCGCCATCATGGCCGCGGTGGTCAGCGCGCCGGTGGGCCGCTTGAGCCTGCGAGTCAAGGGCGTCTATTTCTTCCTGATCACGCTGGCGTTCGGCGAGGTCGTGCGTGGTGTATTCGCCTATTTCGAACATCCGTTCGGAGGCTGGTACGGGATACGCGACATCCCGCCTCCATCGCCCGCCGCGATCTTCACCGGTATGGGCAAGATGCCGTTCTATTACCTCGGCCTGATGCTGATGCTGGTCACCTGCGCAGTGATCTACCGGATCAGCCGTTCGTGGTTCGGCTCCGTGCTCTGGAACATCCGAGAGAGCGACGTGCTCGCCGGCTCGATCGGCGTCGACGTGCCGGGCTTCAAGCTGGTGGCGTTCATCGGTTCGGCGTTCTTCTCCGGCCTCGCCGGCAGTTTCTACGCCACCTATATCGGCTACATCAGCCCGCTGGTGTTCACCTTCGAATATTCCACCAACACGCTGATCTTCGTCGTGGTCGGCGGCTTTGCGAATATCGGCGGCCCGATCGTCGGTGCGGTGCTGTTGACGCTGGTGTCGGAGGGGTTTCGATCGATCGGCAAGTATCAGTCGATGGCATTCGGCCTGATCCTGGTCGCTTCGGTGCTGCTGATGCCGACCGGATTGATCGGCGCCGCCCAGGGTTGGCGCGAACGATCGCAGCGTCGACGCCGGGCGGTGGTGCCTGCCGCCGATCGGCAGGGCTGACCCGTGGCCCTGCTCGAGGTTACCGGGCTGACCCGGCGGTTCGGCGGGTTGGTCGCCGTGAACGACGTCTCGTTGACGGTCGAGACCGGCGAGATCCACGGATTGATCGGCCCCAACGGCGCCGGCAAGACGACACTGTTCAATGTGATATCCGGCTCTCTGCCTGCCAGCGGCGGGCGGGTGATGTTCGACGGCGCCGACGTCACCGGCCTGCCCATCCACAAGCTGGCGTCCCGTGGCATGGTCCGAACGTTCCAGCATTCGCAGTTGTTTCTCAATTTCTCCGTGTACCGCAACGTCCTGGCCGGAATGCATATCCACGCCAGCTCGGGCTTCTGGGCCGGGTTGATCGACAGCCGTTCGACCCGCCAACGCAACGCCGCCTTGGCGGAGCGCGCACATGAGCTGGTCCGTTTCGTCGGTCTCGGCGGCCTGGAGGATGCGGTCGCCGGCAGCCTGCCGCATGGCCACAAGCGCATTCTGCAGGTCGCCATAGGGCTCGGACCGCAGCCCAAGCTGCTGCTGATGGACGAGCCGGTGGCGGGCATGAACCACGCCGACGTGGACCGGATGATGCAGCTCGTGCGCACCTTGCCGACCGCTCGGGGCACCACGGTGGTGCTGGTCGAGCACAATATGAAAGCCGTCATGAACACCTGCGACCGGATCAGTGTGTTGCAGTTCGGCCGCAAGATCGCCGCCGGCCTGCCGGAGGAGGTGGCCGCCGACCAGGCGGTCATCGATGCCTATCTGGGAGTGTTTGACGACGATGTTGCTTGAGTTGCGCAATCTCGCCGTAACCTATGGCACGGCACGCGTGCTCGACGACGTGTCGCTGCATGTCAACGAGGGCGAGACGGTTACCCTGATCGGCGCCAACGGGGCCGGCAAGACGTCGTGCCTGCGGGCGTTGTCCGGTCTGAAGGCGCCGGCATCCGGCGAGATATGGTTCGCCGGCCAGAGGATCGACGGGCTCCCCCCTCGCCGCCGATTGGAGCTCGGGCTGGTGCATGTACCGGAAGGCAAGCGCCTGTTCCCGCGCATGAGCGTGCGCGAGAATTTGGAACTCGGCGCCTTCCTGCGCCGTGACGCCAGCGAGGTGAATGCCGATATCGAAGCGAATTACGCCCGCTTCCCGATCCTGCAATCGCGTCAGAAGCAACGGGCCGGAAGCCTGTCCGGTGGCGAGCAGCAAATCCTCGCGTTCGCGCGCGGCCTGATGGCTCGCCCGAAATTGCTGCTGGTCGACGAGCCCACAGTCGGGCTCTCACCCATCATGGTGCAGGAGCTTTCCCGCGCGCTACGGGATATCCACAAAAGCGGCGTGTCGATCCTGCTGGTGGAACAGAACGCCGCCATGGCGCTCCGCCTGGCAAGCCGCGGCTACCTCCTGGAAACCGGCAGCTGCGTCGCCGAAGGCGATACAAAGGAATTGCTGGCAAATGACTATGTCCGCCAGATTTATCTCGGGATGTGATGGCTATTCCCCCGCCATCCGTGGACTGATCCCTCGTTCCGCAGGAAACGCCGAGGCTGGGGCTATAACCGGCGATTGGCGACCCGAAGATGCGCGGCATATCCGACCGTTCCAATCGGGGTTTTAACCCTCGGGGTGACACAGCTGACGCTAGATGCGATGCATCCGGCGGCTGGTGGGGCTATCATATCGACGATGACCGACGACAAGGTGAAACGGCGGCTGACCACCGTCCTGTGCGCCGATGTGCACGGATATTCCCGCCTCATGGAAGCCGACGAAGCGGGAACGTTGGGGACGCTGCGCCGCTACCGCACCGCCATTGCCGGATTGGTGGCGCGCCATGACGGGCGGATCGTGAACACCTGGGGCGACGCCGTGATCGCCGAGTTCGCCAGCGTCGTCGAGGCCGTGCAGTGCGCGGTCGAGATTCAGCAGGAGATTTCCAACCAGGATCCGGACCCACCCCAGGCGCATCGCATGCGGTTTCGCATCGGCATCAATCTGGGCGATGTGATGGTGGAGGGCTCCGACATCTATGGCGACGGGGTCAACATCGCGGCGCGGCTGCAGGAACTTGCCGAGCCCGGTGGCATCGTGGTCTCCCGTACCGTCTACGATCAGGTGCACAACAAGCTATCCGTCGGCTTCGACTGTCTCGGCCAGCAACCGATGAAGAACGTTGCTCCCGTGACCAGCTATCGCGTGACGATGGGCGGCCGAGCCGACGCACGACCTGGCTTGCCGACCGACGAAGGGCCCCCTCCCCGGGCGGAAGCCGTTGCAGCACCGGAAGCCAGCGCTCGACGGATCGGCGACGGATACGAGCCATCCCCGTGGAAGCGCTTCGCCTCGGACCGGTTGGCGAACCTGCCCCGCCCGATCGCATTGGCCCTGACGATTTCGGGCTTTCTGGTCGTGATCAATGTTTTCACCGGCCTGCACAGGATCTGGTTCCATTGGCCGGTCGCGGCCTTGCTCTTCGTCGGCATCCTGCGGACGGTGCTCCGGCGCAGACCTGCGCCGGACAGAAAAGAGGGGCGCCCCACGAGTCGCGAGTGAGGGGACCCGCCAGACGGTTCGTTGCTTATTATCTGATCCGCCGTAGGGAGTTGAAGCAGATGCAATACAAACGAATCTCGGCCGATTGCCATCTCGACATGATCTGGTTGCCGCCGGATCTCTTCACCTCGGAGGCGCCGCGCGAGCTCAAGGAGCGGATGCCGTTCGTCAGCGAAGGACCGAACGGCAAGGAGTGGGTCGCGCGCAACGGCGCCTCCTTCGGGCTGGTCGCCGGCGTCGGCTCGGCAGGCCGAAAATACGAGCCCGGCAAGCAGCACCGCGCCGACCGCATGGCGGAGACCGGTCTGTACGAGGCCGGTCTCAACGGCATACGCCGCCCGGGGGATCCGGACCTGCGCGCCAAGGAGCTCGACAAGGATGGCGTCGACGCCGAGGTGATCTACGGCGTGCTCGCCGCCGCGGCGAAGCTGGAGGACGCCGGCGCCTCGGCGGAGATGCTACGCATCTACAACGACTTCATCATCGACTTCTGCAGGCACCATCCGCAGCGGATGATCGGCCTGGCCTGCCTGCCGTTCGGCGACATCCCCGCCGCGGTGAAGGAAGTGCATCGCGTCGCCAGGCTGGGCGTCAAGGGCGTCGAGCTCAGCTGTTCCTGGAACATGACGCCGATGTGGCATCCGATGTGGGATCCGCTGTGGGCGGCGATCGACGAGACTCAATTGCCGCTCCATTTCCACACCTTCCCGTCGGTCGATCCAAAGCTCCGCGCCCAGACCACCGGCGATGCCGGCCTCGCCATGCGTTACAGCAGCATCTGCATGTTCCAGATGACGCTCGGCAACATCCTGACAGCGCTGATGGGGGCGGCGGTGTTCGAGCGCTTCCCTCGGTTCCGGGTGGTGTTCGGCGAGAGCGGGATCGGCTGGCTTCCCTACCTGATCGACCGCATGGACAACGAATATCTGGACCAATACCGCGACATCAAGATGAAGCTCCTGCCGAGCGAATACTGGCGGCGCCAATGCCGCGCCACGTTTCAGTACGACCGCATCGGCACCAAGCTGATCGAGGATATGGGCGTCGAAACCCTGATGTGGGGCTCCGACTACCCGCATCCCGACGGCATCTGGCCGGATTCCTCGGAATACATCGCCAAGCAGTTCGGCGACCTGCCGGCCGACGTCACCCGCAAGATCACCTGCGAGAACGCCGGCAAGTTCTACGGCCTGATGAACTAGGGTCAAAACCCATAAAAGTTGGTGCTCCACTTCGAGGCCTGACACATAACCGCACCCGATCATCGCCGGCGGCGGCCGAGGGGTCGCGGCTTCGGCATGTTGCGTGCGTGCAGCGTAAACGGCGGGCTCGAATACAGCTCGTCGAATGCGCGGTTCATATGAACGCGCGCATGGATGCGATCAGCACCGAGGTGCGGTGCGGGTACGGTAGCCGTCGTAGTACTGGCTTCCGCAGACGACCTGCTGCTGAACGACGTCGTCACGATACCCGTTCTGGCCGCGGTTCG
>Ga0193726_1000699_pt1 | contig 32065 bp, 32 predicted proteins | sample H2c1metaG_FD_144928 | JGI IMG/M metagenome (GOLD analysis project Ga0193726, IMG submission 144928) | Soil microbial communities from a riparian zone of the East river system, Colorado, United States - H2c1 | ecosystem: Environmental > Terrestrial > Soil > Riparian zone | place: USA: East River... | reverse complement strand
ACTTGGTAGTGGTAGAACGCACACGAGTAACAACGAGTACCCCGGAATCACCCGGCGTTCCCGCACGCAATGGTTTTAACGGTTTCCTTCGTGCTCCCCGGTGATCGGGCTTGTTTGCCACCGTCGCCTGCGGATATGTCTTTGTCTAAGCCCGGTTGGGCCGACTTAAACTCCGCAAACTTGACGCCAGCGCCGGGCGTCAGGACCACACGACTTCGCCGTACGCTTCAGCATCGTTCGTCAGCTCGCCGTTTGATCGCTCACAGGCCTTTCGCCAACCCGCCCTGCAACCACGTTGCGCGCCTAACGCTGCCGCGCCCACCGCATCCCATCCCGCGTCTCTGACGATCCGGATACGCCCCTCTGTGGGTGGGACGCGCGGAGTTAAATCAGTGATTTGCCCGACGGGTTAAGCGAAATATTTTTGCGCGAGGGGCTGGACAGGAATTCAGTGATTTGCCCGTCGGGCAGTCACAGTCCACTCGTCATGGCCGGGCTCGTCCCGGCCATCCACGTCTTTCTTGCTGTGACGGAGTTAAGACGTGGATGCCCGGCACAAGGCCGGGCATGACGGTGAATGTGTTAGGCGCATTCGTTCAACAACGACGCCGGCCTTTTGCGCGTATTCAGGAAGGCTGCAAAAGGCTCCCTTTCGCCGGCGAATATTCCACTGGCACGAGCAAGCGATCTTCGATCTGGCCCACCATCAGGCCATGCTCGGCATGCGTGACACGCTTGATTTCCGACCATTCGGTATCGGCCATGAAGGCTGACCATGCGGCGATCTTGGTCGTCTCATCGGGCCACTCCAGGAGATAGGCGAACTCGGTCCTGTCACTGAGCTTGGTTTCCCACATCGCGACGATCTGAAAGCCGTATCTGGTTCGCATGATGCGCGCCGCATGATCGCGAAAACGGGCGTGGAACGCGGCCTTGTTCTTTTCGAAGATCTCATAAATGCGCAGTTGCTGGACCATGGCCATCTCCTGTTCGATCCGGAGATATGGTCGAGCCATCCAAAACAAAAGGGCGCGACACTCGCATGTCGCACCCTTCAAAACTACTTCGCGCCGGCCTTCTGCGCGTATTCCCAGGAGGCCTGCGACAGCGGCACCGTGCGCTTGGCGGATTCCATGGCCTTGACGTTCGCCGCGGTGCCATCGCGAACGCGACCCGCGATACCCTGGGTAATTCCCGCGAGCCGGAACAGGTTATATGAAAAATACCAGTTCAGGTCGGGAACGGCGCTGCCGGTGGCGTTGCAGTAGATTTGCGCGGCCTCTTCCATGCTCGGAATGTTGAGTGCCTTGAGGTCGGCCCCGGCGAGGCCGGGCATGGTCCATTGCATCAACAGGTAGGTGAAGTCCGCCATCGGATCGCCGAGTGTCGACAACTCCCAATCCAGTACCGCCTGCACCCGCGGCTCGGTTAAGTGAAAGATCATGTTGTCGAGGCGGTAGTCGCCGTGAACGATCGAAACCCGCTCCTGTTGCGGCACGGTCTTCGGCAGCCACTCGGCCAGTTTCTCGAATTCGGGAATGTGCTGGGTTTCGGACGCGCGATATTGCTTGGTCCAGCGATCAACCTGCCGCGCGAAATAGTTGCCGGGTTTGCCGAAATCGCCGAGCCCGATTGCTTGCGGATCGTAGGTGTGCAGCTTGGCGAGCGTCTCGATCTTGCTGGCAAAGATCGCGCGCCGTGCTTCCGGCGTCTGGCTGGGAAGCGTGGGATCCCAGAACACCCGCCCCTCCTCCATGGACATGATGTAGAAGGCCGCGCCGATCACCGCATCGTCGGTGCACAGCGCATAGGCCTTCGCGACCGGAAAGCCCTGCTTGCTCAATGCCGCGATGACACGAAATTCGCGATCGACCGCGTGCGCCGACGGCAGCAATTTACCGAACGGCCTGCGGCGCATCACGTAGGAGCGATCGGGGGTATCGAGCCGGTAGGTCGGATTCGACTGACCGCCCTTGAATTGCAGAACTGTCAGCGGTCCCGCATAGCCCTCGACATGGTCGCGCATCCAGCCGTCGAGCCGCATCTCGTCGATCCGATGCCGCTCCTCGACGGGCTTGGTGCCCGAAAATTCTTCGTCTCTTCTGACGCCGTCGGCCAAGATGACGCTCCCTCAAGTTTTTTTAAGGAGCGCCATTTGTGGGCTCCCGTTTAGTGCGTAGTGGGAGCGTTTGCATACTTCCGAAGTTCAAGTCTGGCAATGGCCCGGTTATGAACCTCGTCCGGGCCGTCCGCCAGGCGCATCGTGCGCATCGAGGCGTAATCGCGCGCAAGACCGGCATCGTCGGAGACGCCGGCGGCACCGAACGCCTGAATGGCGTTGTCGATGATCTTCAGCGCCATATTGGGCGCCGCCACCTTGATCATGGCGATCTCGAGCTGCGCCGACTTGTTGCCGACCTTGTCCATCATGTCGGCGGCCTTCAGGCACAGCAGGCGGTTCATCTCGATATCGGTACGGGCTTCCGCAATGCGCTGCTCCCAGATCGAATATTCGATGATCTTCTTGCCGAACGCGGTGCGCGACGACAGCCGCTTCACCATCTTCTCCAGCGCCTCTTCGGCCTTGCCGATGGTGCGCATGCAGTGATGGATGCGGCCGGGACCGAGACGGCCCTGCGCGATCTCAAAGCCCCTGCCCTCGCCGAGCAGAATGTTGCTGACGGGAACCCGGACGTCTTCAAGCAGCACCTGCGCGTGGCCGTGCGGCGCATCGTCGAAACCGAACACCGGCAGCATCTTCTCGACCGTGATGCCCTTGGCATCGCGCGGCACCAGAACCTGCGACTGCTGTTGATGACGCGGCGCGCTGGTGTCGGTCTTGCCCATCACGATCAGAACCTGACAGCGCGGGTCGCCAACGCCCGATGACCACCACTTGCGGCCGTTGATCACGTAATGATCGCCGTCGCGCTTGATGCTGGTTTCGATATTGGTGGCATCCGACGACGCCACCGCGGGCTCGGTCATCAGGAAGGCGGAACGGATTTCGCCGTCCATCAGCGGGCGAAGCCATTTCTTCTTGTGCTCCTTGGTGCCGTACCGCATCAGCACTTCCATGTTACCGGTATCGGGCGCCGAGCAATTGAACACCTCCGAGGCCCAGCCGATATGGCCCATCTGCTCGGCGAGCGGGGCGTATTCCAGATTGGTCAATCCCGCGCCGCGGAATTCATCGTCCTCATGCGCCGACGGCGGCATGAACATGTTCCACAGGCCTTCGGCGCGCGCCTTCTTCTTCAGATCTTCCAGGATCGGTATAGCCTTCCAGCGCTCGCCGGCTTCGTCCTGCTGCCGGTAGATCGGCACGGCGGGCCGCACATGCTTGTGCATGAACGATTCCACACGGTTGAGCCATTCGCGCTGGCGGTCAGACATGTTGAAGTCCATTGGGCGTTCCTCATATTTTTGGGCGAAAACTTTGGCGGCACTGTCTCCCCGCAGCCTGTTCACCGCAAGACTATTTATCGCGCGTGTCAGCGCGGCGGTGGCGGCCGGCGTGGTATCGGCCGGAGTGGTGATGCGTCACGCGCATTGACATTCCGGTCTTCAAACCATAGTTTCATACAACTGTTTGAAATGCAACTCCACCAGTTTGCACCTGTCGCATAGGCCCATGATATGGCGTCGGATCACACCAGAACCGCAATCCTCAGCGCCGCCGAACAGCTTTATGCGGATCGCGGCTTCGCCGACGTCACGCTGCGCGACATCGTGGCCGCAGCGGACGTCAATCTTGCGGCAGTGAACTATCATTTCGGTTCCAAGGATGAGCTGATCGCCGAACTGTTCGTCACCCGCAGCCTCGCCACCAACCGCGAGCGGCTCAACGAATTGAAGGCCGCGGAAGCAGCCGGCGGCGGACGCGCCAATATCGATTCGATTCTGCGGGCGCTGGTGGGACCGACGCTGCGCGGTTGTCTCGGCCCCGACCGCGAGCGCTCGGCGGCGGCGCGTTTCATGATCCGGGCCTCGATCGAATCGGTGCCGCCGATCCGCCGCATCAAGAATCGCGAAATCGATCACTTGCGGAAATTCGCCGCCGCGATGCGCCGCTCGCTGCCCGACTGCAGCGAGGTCGAGCTCTATTGGGGGCTGCATTTCGCACTCGCGATGGCGCACCAGACCATTCGCGACAGCGAGCGGCTGACAAAACTGTCGGAAGGCTTGTGCGACCTCAACGACGTGCAGGGGATCATCGACCGCGTGGTGACGGTTTCGGTGATGGCGTTGACAGGAGGTGAGGCGCAGAGCAAGTCGCCCGCCCGGCCGGTGGCGCCGTATGGGCGATTAACCCGGCAAGACCTGTGAACTAGACCACGGCGACGCAATCGATTTCGATGTTGAATGGCCCAGGCGTGCCGCGAACATGCTTCGAGCGCGCTGGAAGTGTGCTATGGAGCGGAGGCGTTGACGCGAGATCCGGCAATCAAACGAGTGCGAGGCTGGGGCTTTCGCTGACGCTGAAATCCGAGGTCGAAATCAGCGTACGCAAACTTTCGGCGGACATCGGGCGAGCCAAAAGATACCCCTGGAGCAGATCACAGCCGAGCTCTTTCAGAAGCGCGTCGTGTTCAATGGTCTCGACACCCTCGGCCAAGACACGAAGACCGCAGGATTGCGCAAGCGAAATCATTCCACCGAGAAGCTCGCGACGCTTGTCGTGTTGATCGAGGAAGCCTCGGTCGATTTTTACGACGTTGCACGTCAGCCGCTGAAGGTAACTGAGATTGGCATGGCCAGCGCCGAAATCATCGATCCACAGTTCGACGCCAAGATCCTTCAGGCCGAGAAGTGCATTCCGAACGGTGTTCGACCTTTCGAGCAGCAAACCTTCCGTCAACTCAAGAATGAGGCGCTGCGGCGCAAGACCGGTATCGTTCAGAACGCGGGTCACCGTCGTTACAAGCGAAGGCTGGCCTAAATTAAGCGGTGAAAGATTGACACTGAGCTGTACGGGATCGGGCCAGGCGGCGGCTTCCTTGCAAGCGTGAAGCAAAACCCACTCCGTCAACGGACCGATAAGTCCGCTGTCTTCGGCTATGGGAATAAACTCAAGCGGCGAGACATTTCCCCTGATCGGGTCGTTCCAGCGCAGCAGGGCCTCGCAGGCGATCAGGCGCCTGGTGCACGTATCGTAGATCGGCTGGTAGTTCAGGTAGAGATGACCAGCATGCATCGCCGCTCGCAAGTCGTCGGCGAGATTTGCCGCCTGTCGAAGCGCTTGCAGGCCGGACGATTGTCGGCGCTTTTTTCCCAGTGGCGACCGAGACGACGCCGTCTTTGTCTCGCTCTTCAGATGATCGTCATACAGACGGGGAATTCCAAGTCCGGCGCTCTTTGCAGCATAGAGCGCCTTGTCGGCGTGCGATAATAGCGCCTCAGGTTCGTTTGCATGCGCGGGCGCGCAGGCAATGCCAATGCTGACACCGACGTTCGCTTCGCCGTATTGGTCAAGTTCATACTTGCCGTTGAGCGCAGTGGTCACGCGATGCGCCGTGGCGACGGCTTCTGCCGCGGAAGCGCTGTGCAACAAGATGGCGAATTCGTCGCCACCCAGACGCGCCGCCGTATCGCCCTTGCGTAAATTGGCGAGAAGGCGGCGCCCGACCTCCTTGAGCAGCAGGTCACCGGCGGCGTGACCAAGGTCGTCATTAATCTCCTTGAAGCCGTCAAGGTCCAGGCAGAGCAGCGCGGACGGACTGTCCTCGCGCGCGATCGCCAGAATTTCGTCGAGACGCTCATTGAACAGCAGTCGATTTGGGAGCTCGGTCAGGACATCGTGCTGTGCAAGAAACTCGATACGGGATTCCGCGCGTCGTCTTTCTGTTATGTCCTCATAGGTACACACCCATCCGCCGTCCTCGAGCGGTTGATGGTAGATTGCAATCAACCGACCGTCGCCGAGTTCCTGAAGGAAAGTGCCCGGCCGACGGCTGTCGATGTGCGCTTTCCGTTCCCGATAGATGTCTTCGACCGTGCGCCCCGGATAGTTACCGACGGCACAACTATTGGCGAGGATATCGTGGAAGCGCATCCCCATGTGCAGCGATGCCATCGGCTGACTATAGATGCGGCAGAACTGTTCGTTAACCAACTGCAGACGGTCCTGCGCGTCGTAGAGGCAGATGCCCTGAGGCATGTTGACGATCGCCTGCTCGAAACGCTGGCGAAAGGTTCCCGGTGGGGCAAAGCGCCAGGACAGATCGTACCACACCACAGAAAACAGCCGAGACAGCTTGCGATGTGCTGTATCGACGTGTTGTACGGCGTTCTTGAATAGCGGCATCTGCATGAGCGAAGCTGCATCACAATGCATGAAAAACAATCGCTCAATTCAATCAGGAAAGGCTTCCGATTTGCTTAATCGCAGGCCACAGCTGGAAACCTGAATGAACCCAATTCGGTGACTATTCGTAACACCAAGTGCTCTGATTCTAGGCATCGACGCGGCCGGCCGGATCATCGTGACGGACAACTCCCGGCCCGCGATTGACCGATTGACAAGGCGCAGAACAAGGCGGGCGCGGGAGCAGTCAACTGCCGGCGGACCACCTGTCCGCGCACGATCCGGGCATTAAAATCAAGCTCACCACCGGCGACCCGCATCGCGAGCGTATTCTACTTGTCAGTTCCGGGGGCACTAAGCGCCGCCAGATTTTCCTCGACGCGTTTGCGAATGACCTCGAATGCTTCCTTCTGAGATTTGGCGGCCATCTCGGCCAGTTCGCGCATATTCGAAAGCGCGGTTTCGAAAGCGTGCGACGCCAGGTCCATGCGCTTGGTGCCGGCATCCTCTCCTTGCACCGTGCCGACGGCCTGCTTGATCGAATCCTGCAGAATCTCGGCCTGCCGATGGACCAGCGCCTGCCAGCCTTCGAATGCGACACGATTGGCCTCAGTCAGAGCTTCGATATTCTTCTTTTCGCGGTCCATGATCGTCGCGAGATCGACTCCCGGCAGCTTGAAATCCTTCATCAGCTTCGTGAAGTCGAAGCTCGGCATTTTTCCAAAGTCGCCAAACATTGGGGTCTTGTTCTCGTCAGCCATTTGCGTCGCTCCTGTCGTGAGGGTTGCTATCCTGTTCGATAAACCATCGCTGGCCGCCATCCGGCGGGGGTCCGCGGCCATTCAGCGAAACCGCACGGTAAATCGCGCGCCCTCGCCGTCATCACCTCGACCGGACCGCAACGCACCGCCAATCTGCCGGACGAAAGATTGAATGATCCTCATGCCCAGTCCCGCGCTGGCGCCGGGGTCGAACGGCCACCCGATTGGCCGCAACGGCCAATTGCGAGGCCGCTTCTGCATTGGTTGCTCCCCGGCTCTGCAACGAAAGCAGGCTGATGGTCATTTGCAGGTCGTTCAACAACCGATGATCGGACTCCCTCTTCAATAGCTCCTGTCGACGGATCAACTCGTCTTTCTGACGAAGCCGGGCCTCGCGTTCCGCCAAGGCGTCGTGCAGACGTCTTTCCATGGCTTTGTATTGAGTCAACTCGCGCTCGCAGGCCTCGAGCGTGCGGCGCGCCGTCCTCCCGGAGATGATAATTGGGACGCGCGGCAAATGCCCGCTGCTCTGGTCGTCGGCCTGAACCTGCTGCGGGTTGGCTGCTCGATTGCCCATGCCTCAAGATGTGCCCGAGACGCCCGCATTGGATTGATCCAAATCAAGTCTGTGTCGGATGCCGGACATTATTTGGCTGGGTAGATACCGGCAGCGTTCTCGGTCGGGAACAAGCAGGCCGCCGGAACGACAAGCCGGCGTCCTCCGGCCCGATCAGATCACCGCAACGCAATCGATTTCGATGTCGAACGGCCCCGGCCATTCCGGCACGCAGACGAAGATGCGCGCGGGTGGATCTTCGGGGAAGTAACGCGCGTAGATCGCGTTGACGACCGGGAAGTGCTTGGCCGAGGTGCAGTAGATGTTGCACTTCATCACGTTCTGCAAGCTTGTGCCCGCGGTCTCCAGACACAGCTTCATCTGCTCCAGGATCAGTTCGGTCTGGCGCTCGATCGGCACCGGCAGAATCTCACCTGTCTCGGGATCGAACGGCGGGAATCCCGAGACAAACACCATGTTGCCGGCACGCGTGACCGGCGAGATCGGCGCCTTCCATTTCGCAAGATAGGAGGACAGCGGTTCGACGCGGATGGCTTCTCGCTTCATGGCAATGCTTTCGGGTGTGGCTTGATCTGACGACGGAGAACTAGCACGCGCGGAGCGCATCATGCTTCGACCACTGTGGAAGTGTGGTGTGGCGCGCGCCCCCGCGGGAGGGCATCCGCTGTCATAAGGCTGATCAAAGCCTCGTTGCAGTATATGGTTCCGGCAAAGGGCACGCGGCCAAGCCATGGTCACGATATCGTAACGCACGCGTACCGTTGGCCGATGTATTGTTTCCCACCATTGGCGTGCACAACAACACGTGGAGACCGACATGCCTATCCTTGCGAAGGTTGGCGGGCTGGCAATCCTTGCCGGCGCCGGCGCAGCGGTCTTCTTTTTCGGAGGCTATTATAGCGTCGCAGGGACCGCCGAAGACCCGGCCGTTGTCACCTGGGCCCTGACCCGGGTGCGCACGGCGTCGATCGATCGCCACGCACTTGACCAGCCTCCAGCTTCCATCAACGATCCTGCCAGCGTGCAGGCCGGCGCCAAAGCGTTTGCCGCACATGGCTGCACCACGTGTCATGGCGGACCGGGCGTCACATGGGCCAAATTCTCGGAAGGACTGCATCCCGATCCGCCGGACTTGAAGGAAGTCGTCGATCATCGCTCTCCGGCGCAGTTGTTTTGGGTGGTCAGGAACGGCATCAACATGACTGGCATGCCAAGCTTCACGCTGGCTGGTGTCAAGGACGATGAGATCTGGTCGATCGTCGCGTTCCTGAAAAAACTGCCGGGCGTCTCGGAAGCTGATTACAAGGCATGGACGGCATCATCATCCGCCCCCGCCGCGGGCACGCCTTCTGCAGCACCTGCGCCCCCTGCAGAGAACAAGTAGCTTCGTTGCTCAGGATTCATTCCGGTGCGCTTTCGCCGGGCCGCCGGGCCCGGGCCGGCCCATCACGGCGACGACGCCACCAACGATGCCGGCGAGAACAGCCCAATAGCCGTAGCGAAAGTCCGACGCGACGCCGACCGCGACAAAGGCCAGCACATAGACAGCAGCCGATCCGCAAACGCCGAATGCGAAGGCGCCCTCTGGCGTCTCGCGTCGCCGCCAAGCGAACCCGCATACGATGATGCAAACCAGCAACCACGAACCAACCCGGAACAGCGGCGTCGACTTGAGCATGTCGTGCAGCGCGACCAGCGCGCGGAAGGCCGGGCGATCCGGAAATACGGTGTCGGTCGAACCCTCGATGTCGTCGAGCCACATCGTGAGATTGTTACCGGCAAGGAAATTCCACATGAACGCCGCGCGATGCCTGAGGTAAGCCAATGGATGGCGCATGACCGCGCGCGCCCAGGCTTCGGTAATCGCCGGCGTGCCGAACAGGTCTTCCTCTTTTTCGAGTCGGCGCATCACGAAATCGCAAGGCTCCAGCCGCCAATAGATGTCCCACTGGGTCGGCTGGTAGCAGTTGTTCAGGAGCAGTGCGCTCTCAGGCTCGCTCCAGGTTACGGGAAACTGATTTTGTTTGGTGAAGTGGCTGATGCCTCCGAGGTCGAACACCATGATTGTCTGCAACGGGTGTTGCCGTGTCGCGCCCAGTGCGCCGTAATAGACCACGTGCACCAGACCGAAGAATCCCACCATCGCCGGGAGGAACAGGATCGCCGTTCGCTTCAGGTGCATTCGGCACGGCCAGGCGATGTACGCGCCGAGGATCGGCGCGGCGATCACTGCATTCGGACGCAGCAAGACGCCGAATCCGCACAGTGCGAGCGCCAGCACTTGCACCGGCACCCGAAGCCGCGCGCCACGTTCGGCGGCGGCGAAGACGATCGCGGCGGCCAGCAACCAGGAGATCGCGAACAGCACGTCGCGCCAGATGATCCCGACAAAAACGAAGGCCGGCGGCAGCAGCGCCAACAGCGGCAGCAATAGCGCGGCACGGCTGGAGCGGCGCGCCACCGCCAATGCCAGGAGGCCAAAGCCCAGCCAGTAGGAGGTCGCGATCAGCAGGAACATGCTGCCCGCGCCGGGCGCAATCGGATCGATTACACCCCACAGCACGGTCATGACCGGGGATTGCCAGTCACCGAGCACACCCTTGGCGATGTACCCGTAAACGAACTTTGCGTCGAAGGTCATGATGCCGGGATAAAAGATCGCCAAGGTCAAGCCGTAGCCTGCGGCGATCAGCACGGCGACGGTCAGGTACAAACGCCGCCGGATCGGCTGCTTGCCGTCAGGCGAGAGCAGCATAGATGTCTCCGGAGTTAGCCTCGTACGGCAGCACGGTCAGCCAGCGGGCGATCTCTTCGCCGCCGACCCAATCGGCATTCACAAAAGCCTGGCTTTCGCCGAGCGCGGCGTTGAATCGCGTGTATCCGAGCGTGATGCAGCGCTCGATGCAGGCGAGCGCAACATCGCGCTGGATTGTCGTGAACTCGAATGACAGCGCTTTAACGGCATGCGTGAGTCCCTGCAGCGCCTCTTGCTCAAAGCCTTCGACGTCGATTTTGATGAAGGCCGGTGCGCCATACTTGCCGATCAGCGCATCCAGCGTCGTCACCGGCACCGTCACCGCCTTGGTCCAGCGCTGCGTTTCCCAGCCGGGCGCATCGCGTGCGGCGCTCACGAACTCACGTGACGCCGTCGAGACGGTAGGATTATCGGCGTTGATCAGCATCGTGGTCGTGCCAACGCTGCAGCCGACGGCCACGGCCTCGATCGCGACATCGACGCTGCGCCCGTAAAACAACTTGAGCACCTTGACCATGGCGGGCTGCGGCTCGACCGCGACGATCCGCGCGCCCAGCCGGCGGAACGAGGCCACGCGGTCGCCGACATGGGCGCCGACATCGAACACCCGGTCACCACGCCGCACGAAGCCGCCATAGAGCCGGTCCATCGCCACCGCCCGCGACCTATCGCCGTAGTAGATGCGAAGTGACCGGATAATGCCGCGCGCCGTCCTGAGGCCTTCGAACACCGCCTCAGACCGAACTTGGCCGCGGCGACGGCGCCGCCGACTCGATCGCGGGCAACGCCAGCGCCAGCAGCACCGCCGGCCTCTCCGTCTCTTCGGGCAGCCGGCCGATGCCGATCCGGGCGGCAACACTGCCGAGCAACGGCCATGCGGTTATCATGGCAAACGGGATCGCCAGAGCCGGTCCGGCAGCGAGAAACAGCGCATAGGGAATAGCCGCCGGTTGTGTCACTGCCAACAGGCCGAGCGCGGCGCATCCGAGCAGCGTGTGCGGCCACAAATTGTGCAGTGCCAGCGTGAATGGCACCGCGTGATCGTCGCGGGTCTGACCGATCCAGCCGATTTCGCGGCCGAACAGCAGGCCGGTAAGGAAGATCGTGTGGCCGAACCACAGGATCGGACAAAGCAGGATCGAGTACACGGTTTCGATGACGTAATTGATGATGAATAATCCGGTGCCGCCGAACGCGCGGCGAAGCTCCGGGCGCAACAAGATGTCGATGGCGCTCGCGATCTTCGGCGAAAACCACATCACCAGCACGCACACCAATAGCGGCATGCCGGCGTCGGCGCGAATGAAGCTGGCGGGCGTGTCGGAGAATGCCAGGGCGAGCGTGCCGAGCACGAGCAGCCCGATCCAGGCCGGGGAGCCGATGAACATCAGGATAGCCAGCACCAACTGATAACGGCTTACCGGCTTCAGTCCCGGAAGCGAAAGAAAACGCCAATACTGCATGTTGCCCTGGCACCAGCGCAGATCGCGGCGGATGAACTCGAGTAAAGTTGGCGGATTTTCCTCCCAGCCCAGGTCCTCTTGCGGCAACACGCGCACGTCGTAGCCGGCGGCGCGCATCAGTACCGCCTCGATCTGATCGTGGCTGAGGATATGGCGATCTTCCGTTCCGTTCCCGGACAGAACCGGCAAGGCGCAATGTGCGATGAACGGCTCAAGTCGCAGTACCGCATTGTGGCCCCAATAGGGCCCACAATCACCCTGCCACCAGGCGCTGCCGATGGTGTAGGAGCGCATGCCAAGCCGCATGCCGAACTGAAAGACCCGCGCGAAGGCGCTGGTCGACGGAAGACCGACGATCAGCCCCTGGAGAATGCCGAGCTTTGGATCCGCCTGCATGATGCGGACGAGACGGAGAACGGCGTCGGCAGTCATGAAACTGTCGGCGTCGAGTGTTACCGCGAAATCATGTTTGCCGCCCCAGCGCTCGCAGAATTCACGGATGTTACCGGCCTTGTAGCCAGTGTTGACCGTACGGCGCCGATAGGTGATCGCGACCCGGTCTCGCCAGCGCGCGGTGAACGCTGCGAAGCACGCCTCCTCGTCGCCTGCAATCTTCGCGTCGCTGGTGTCGCTGAGCACGTAGAGATTGAAACGCTCGCCGCAACCGGCGATGTCGAGGCCCGCCAGCATCGGCTCGAGATTGCGAATCATCCGCTCCGGCAACTCGTTGCGGATGCACAACAGGATCGCGGTCGACGCCGTCACCGGCTCGTCGCCGCGGATGCGCGCCGCCGCCGGCATGACCGCCGCAATCGGATCGGCGGCAAGACGCACGATCAGAAACCCGATCACGGCGTTCCAGAATCCCGCCACCATCCAGGGCAGCGTGACCGCGAACAGCGCCAGCAGCGTTACGTCGATGATGTCGAAGCCGCCTGGCGCCAACGCCAGCGCCGCGAGTACCAGGACTCCGGCCATTGTGATTGCAAACAGGACAGCAAACAGCACGCGCCGGCCGGAAATATCGTTTCCGGCGGCATCGGCCTGCAAGGCTTGCGGTGGAGAGCGCTCTAACACGCGGTTACGACTTCTAATCCTTCGGCGGACAGTGCAAACTCGATGATATAACACCGCGAACCATCCCAAAGTCCAATCCGGGGAAAAAGTAAAGTGACGATCCGCCCGCCCGAAGAAGTTGCCGAGGCGCTCTGGTATAGCGGGCCCGGACAAGCCGAGATCCGCCAGGAAACGCTGGCGCCGCCCGAAGCGGGCGAAGTGCGCGTGCGGGCGCTTTATGGCGCGATCAGCCGCGGCACCGAGGCACTCGTGCTTGCCGGGCGCGTGCCGCGGAGTGAGTTCGAACGCATGCGCGCGCCGTTCATGGCCGGCAACTTTCCGTTTCCGGTGAAATACGGCTACGCCACGGTCGGCCGGATCGAAGGCGGGACGGAAGCCCTGCGCGGACGCGCGGTATTCACGCTGCACCCGCACCAGAATTTCTTCAACATCGCGGCGAGCGCCGCCATGGTGCTGCCTGAAAATCTACCGCCGCAACGTGCGGTGCTGGCCGCCAATATGGAGACCGCGCTCAATGCGGTCTGGGACGCGGCGCCGGGCCCGGCCGACCGCATCGCGATCGTCGGCGCCGGCGTCGTCGGCTCCCTGGTTGCGTATTTGTGCGGGCGGATCCCCGGTGCGGAGGTCACGCTCGTCGACATCAACCCGGCACGTGCAGAATTAGCACAAACCCTCGGTGTTGGCTTTGCGAGACCCGAAACGGCAAACGGCGACTGCGACCTCGTTGTCCACGCCAGCGGCAATACGGCCGGACTTGGCATCGCCCTCGCGCTCGCCGGTGAGGAGGCAACCGTGCTTGAATTGAGCTGGTACGGAGACGCGCCGGTGGCGGCCCCGCTCGGCGGCGCCTTCCATAGCCGTCGGCTGCGGCTGGTGTCGAGCCAGGTTGGACGGATCGCGCCATCGCACCGGCCGCGCTGGACGCATGCCCGGCGGCTCGCCGCGGCACTCGCCTTGCTGGCCGATGCGCGGCTCGACGCACTGCTGGCGCCTTCGGTTGCGTTTCACGATTTGACGCGACGGCTGCCCGGTATTCTTGACGCCAAGAGTGGCATACTCTGCCAGCTCATTACCTATCCTTGAGGAGGTCCCTTGTTCGCCGTAGAAGTCCGCGATCACATCATGATTGCTCATTCGTTCCGCGGCGCCGTGTTCGGGCCGGCGCAGGCGCTGCACGGCGCGACCTTCGTCATCGACGCGGCCTTCTCCGCCGAGACGCTCGATGACAACGGCATCGTCATCGACATCGGCCGCGCGCATGAGGCGCTCAAGGCGGTGGTGGCGGCGCTGAACTATCGTAATCTCGACGACGTGCCTGAATTCAAGGGTACCAACACCACCACCGAATTTCTCACCAAGTATATTTTCGAGCGGCTGGCCGACGATGCCCGCGCCGACAAGCTTGGGCGCAATGGCCGCGAACTCAAGGCGATACGCGTCACTCTCTCCGAGTCGCATGTCGCGCGCGCCTGGTACGAGTCAAATTTGTGGTAAAGCGTTTGGCGTTCGCCGTGCCGGGAGATCTCGCGACCCCGACCGGCGGCTATGCCTATGACCGGCGCATGATTGCCGAGCTTGGCCAACTCGGTTGGCAGATCGATCTCCTCAACCTCGGCGAAAGCTTCCCGTGGCCCAACGAAGCGACGCGTACGACGGCGCGGACGCGGCTGCTCGCGACGCCCGCTGGCCGCATCATCGTCGTCGATGGCCTGGCGCTCGGCGTTTTGCCGGAAACCGCTTCACAGCTTGCCGGCCGTAATCCGTTACTGGCGCTGGTGCATCATCCGCTCGCGCTGGAATCGGGACTGTCCGTGGAGCAGGCTGACACATTACGCACAAGTGAGCGGGCCGCCCTCGCCGCCGTGCAAGGCGTTGTCGTCACCAGTGCGGCCACGGCGCGGCTGGTTGCGTCCGAATACGGCGTGCCGGCCGCGCGCATTACCGTTGCGAGGCCGGGCAGCGATCCGGCACCGTTGGCGCTAGGGAGCCAGGACGGCGTCGTGCGGCTGCTGTCGGTCGGCGCAGTGGTGCCGCGCAAGGGTTTTGACGTGCTGATTGCGGCGCTGGCGACGCTCGCCGATCTGCCATGGCGGCTGACGATTGCCGGCGACCGCGCGCGCGACCGCAGTGCCGCCGCCCAGCTTGACGCCGATATCGCGCGTCACGCGCTGGAAAATCGCGTCGCCGTGCTCGACGCCGTATCGGCGCAGCGCCTCGCGGCACTTTACGCGGAAGCCGACCTGTTCGTGCTCGCATCGTATTTCGAAGGCTACGGCATGGCCTACGCCGAGGCCGTCGCGCACGGCCTGCCGGTGATCGGCACCAATGCCGGCGCCATAGCGGACACGGTGCCGCCGGACGCCGGCCTGCTGGTCGAGCCCGGCGACATTGCTGCATTCGCGGGCGCGCTGCGCCGCGTCATCGAAGATGCCGGTCTGCGGCGGCGCCTGGCCGACGCCGCGCGCGCGGCGGCGCCGCAGTTCCCGACCTGGCGGCAGGCCGCGGAAGTCTTTGCGCGCGCGCTGGAGACGCTGGCATGAGCGGCTTCTCCGCCGACTGGCTGACGCTGCGTGAGCGCTACGACTTGCGCGCGCGCAATCCGACGGTTCTCGACGCTGTCGCCGCCTCTCTCGGGCCGCTTTCCTCGGTGCAGGTTGTCGATCTCGCCTGCGGCACCGGCTCGACCTTGCGCGCGCTGAGCCCGCATCTGCCGGCGCTGCAGAACTGGAAGCTGATCGACAACGATCTCGGCCTGCTGGCGCGCGCCAAGGCCACGCCGCTCGCCAGACATGCCACCGTTACCGCTATCCCGCTCGATCTCAACCGCGATCTCGAAGCCGCACTGGACGGGGCGGTCGATCTGGTCGCAACCTCGGCCTTGCTCGATCTTGTCTCCGGAACCTGGCTGGACCGGCTCGCAGTCGAGATCGCCGCGCGCTCGATCCCGCTTTACGCCGCGCTGAGCTATGACGGGCGGATCGGTTTCACGCCACCCGATCCGCTCGATGCGGCCATCGTTGCCGCCGTGAACGCGCATCAGCGCACCGACAAAGGCTTCGGGCCGGCGCTCGGGCCGGCGGCAGCCGCCTTCGCCATCCCGCGCTTCGAAGCGCTCGGCTATTCGGTGGTGCACGGCGCATCCGACTGGGCGATGGGACCGGACGATCTCGACATCCAAATCGAAATACTGGCCGGATGGGCAAGCGCCGCGCGCGACATCGGCGCGCTGTCGCTCACCGAGACAACGGCCTGGCTCACGCGCCGCCACGACGCCGTTGCCGCCGGGTGCTCGTCACTCCGTGTCGGTCACGTCGATTTCTTCGCAACACCGAGCGCCACGCGCTGAGCCGACAGATCGCAGTCGAACAGCACATCGTCTTCAAATTTATGCACACGCACCGGCATGCGTGGCGCCTGATCGGCGCGGTCGAGTGACGGCAGGATCAAGCCAGGTCCCCCGGCACCCAGGATGATTGGCGCGACCATCACGTGCAGGCGGTCGAGACACCCAGCGACAAGGAAACGTGATACCGTGTCGGCGCCGCCTTCGATCAGCATACGGCGCATGCCGCAGCCAGCGAGCGCTGCGAGGATCGCTGAAGGGGCAAATTGTCCATCGGCCATGGGAAGTGTGACAACCTCGACGCCGGACGGCGCCCTGCAGTGCGTGCCTTGCGCGGTAATCAACAAGCGGCGAACGCCATTGTCAGCAAACATCCTGGCGTCGGCACCAAGCCGGCCCTTCGGGTCGATAACGACACGCGCCGGATGCGGCCCCGAAACCCGCCGCACCGTCAATTGCGGATCGTCGGCGATGGCCGTGCCGACGCCGACGACGACGGCGTCCACCAGGGCCCGCAACCGGTGCAGATGTACCAGTCCGGCCGGCCCGTTGATGTATTTCGAATGGCCGGATTCTGTCGCGACCCGGCCATCAAGCGACTGGCCGATCTGGCCGACAATCACGCAATCGTCCACGGTGCCCTTGCGCAGCGGACCGAACACATCCGCCCAAGCTCGCGGAAGAGGCTGCTGCTCCCTGCGGAATACATCGCTAAAGTCTTCCCACGGATCGGAAGACGCAGACTTGCTCAAGGGGAGATTGCTTATCGGCACGCAGAAATCAAAAATCCGGTGAGGTTATTTTAACAATACGACTATGCGCCATCATGCAACAAGAATCATCTATTTGCGACCGGAATGATATTGGGTTGCGGCCGGAATGATCTTAGCCGTGCGGTGTTCTACGGTCGCGGCAGTAAGAATAGCACGCATGGAAAGTCTCGGAATGAATGAAGTGCAGACGGGCGCAAGTTCCGCTTTATTTGGCAGTGGGAGGCACACCAGCGTCAGCCGCGGCCTTGGCGAATTCCATGGACGGCGACCTGTTCTCGTCACGGCAAAAGGTGAAGCGGTACTCGCCTTGCCAGTCGAAGGTCTCGACGGGCGGCGGCTTGCCGAATTCACCGCACTCTGCGGACCAGTCGTAGCGCAGCTCATTATCACCGAACGACGCGCGCTCGCCCTCGGCCTTGATGCGTCAACGCCGATGGCATTGTCGCTCTCGGCGGGTGACGACGCGCGTAAAATTCTCGCCCTCGTCAGCGACACCACAAACGACCGCCTGCCAGCAGCCATGCCGGCGAGCCCGGCCGCCGCCGCTGCCATTCAACTTGTCAAGATATCGCAAAGTCTGCCGGCCGTGCTTGCGGCAGATGTTGTTGGCCACGGAGTCGCGTGTGAGGAGAGCATCGTCAGGGTTGAAGCAGATGCGGTGGCTCGCTTTGCCGAGGATGCAATTTCCTCCCTCATCGTGGCGAGCGAAGCCTCGGTACCGCTCAATTCGGGCACGCCCACCCGCTTTGTCGTGTTCCGCGACGCAATGGGTGGCAGTCCGGTCGCCATCATCGTCGGGAAACCTGATTTCACCAATGCCGTTCCGGTGCGGCTGCATTCCGCCTGCCTGACCGGCGACGTGTTCGGTTCTCGGCGCTGCGACTGCGGGGACCAGCTTCGGCTCGCGCTGGCGCTGCTCGAAGACCTCAGCGGCGGCGTCATTCTGTATCTGGCGCACGAAGGCCGTGGGCTTGGTCTCGCCAACAAGATGCGGACATATCAATTGCAGGACCACGGCCTCGACACCTTCGACGCCAACACCACACTCGGCTTCGATGATGATGAGCGGGACTACGGCATCGCCGCGCGCATGCTCCGGATGCTGAACTGCACGCGGATCGTGCTACTCACCAACAATCCGGCCAAGCTCGACGGCCTCACCAAGGCGGGCATCGAAATTGCCAGCCGGATGCCGCTTGACGCGCCGATCAATGCCGACAACCACCGCTACATGACGGCGAAGGCTGAGCGTGCCGGATACCAGTTTGATGATCTCACCGCTTCGTTGACCGATCGATCCTAGGCGAGAAAAAGGAACAAGGCTTGCGTCGACCGAACCTGAGCGGCGTATGCTCGACAGGTTGCGGCGGCGGCCGGCCAAGCAAATTTTGACGTTCGGCGCCTGTGCGCGACTAGACTAGAGGGGACGTCGGAACTCATGTCGTGGCCTGCCATCCGCTCCGACTCCGACGTCTTGCGCGCCCTGGTGATCGCTATTGGTCTTGGCTGGTCGGTCGCGTTCGTCGCTATCGCCTTACCCTATGAGCTCGAGCTTTACGCCGACGGCGCGATGTTTTCCTATGCCGTTGCAGTCCAGGACGTCTGGGCGTTCCATTGGCACAATATCTCCGGCCGCCTGTCGGTCTTTTTGCTGAGCCTGTTGCCGGCCGAGATCTATGTCGGACTGAGCGGAAACCCTGGCGCCGGAATCGTCGTCTATGGGTTGCTGTTCTATCTCGCGCCGCTCGCGGGACTGATCGGCACTTTCGCGGCCGACCGCTCGCGTGGCCGCATCATCTTCGTCTACGCCTGTGGTTCGACAGCCCTGCTCGGCCCGCTGGTCTTTGGCTTTCCGACCGAGATGTGGCTGGCGCACGCACTGTTCTGGCCGGCGCTCGCCGTCAGCCATTGTGCGAAACGAACCGTCGTTGCGACGGCGCTCGTTTTCGTCATGCTGCTCGCACTCGCGTTCACGCATGAAGGCGCGCTGGTTCTGGCATTCGCCATCATTGCGACGCTGGCACCGCGCGGCTGGCGCGACGCCTCGTTTCTGCGCGCGGCTGCCGTCCTGGTTGTGGTCCTGGCGATGTCGGCCGCCGCCAAGATCTTGCTGCCGCCGGACGAATATTATGCCGGCGTGCTGGTGAGAGCCGCCCTGCACTTCTTCGATCTCTCTATCTTTCAGGTGAGCGTGGTCTTGCTGCTGTTGGCGGCGCTCGCCGGATACGGTGTTGTCTTCATGGTGCTCTCGCGGCTGGCGCCAGACAGAGCGTATCTCTATGCAGCCGTCATCGTGGTACCAGTTCTTGCCATCTATTGGCTGTGGTTTGACCACACGATACATGCGAGCAGCCGATACTATCTGCGCACTGCGCTGGTGATCGTCACGCCCGCGTTCGGCGCGCTCGCTGTGCTCTATGCCATGTACGGAGATGGCCGGTTTGCTTTTCCGTTACCTGGCCTGCAACGGGCGATGACCGCGGTGCGGAAACGGGGAGCCCGGCCACTTGCGGCAGCGTTCATGCTTTTGACGTTGGTGCACGTCATCGAGACCGGAAAATTCGTCGCGGCGTGGAGCGACTATCGAACCGCGGTCGCGGCTCTCGCGATGGGCGATGATTCCGATCCCGCGCTCGGCCATCCGCATTTCGTTTCGTCGGACCGAATCGCTTCCAATTTGAACCGGCTGTCCTGGTTCTCGACCACGCCATACTTGTCTGTGATTGTCGCGAACTTCAAGCCGAACCGGCTCGTCATCGACCCGGCTGGAAATTACTTCTGGTTATCCTGCGCCACAGCAACGGCGAATGCCAGAGCTGCCCGCGCGGTTCCGGAAGAGGGTCGCGATCTCGTGCGCATCTATTCGTGTTTGCATCGCTAGGGCGTCTCGCGTTTGACAGCACCACTACAGAATTTTGTCTCGTCGGAATAAAACCGAAACTTGGGGCGCTGATGAAATCGAGGTTCTCGAACCTCGGCGTGATGCCGAGATCGGCTTCGGCGCGGAGGCGAATTGACTCACGCAGCGTGATCCCAATACCTAGAACGCGCAGCGCCCGTCGTCCCTGGATGTCGGCGATTTGGCATGGACATTCGTGGCTTGCAACGGTCGGAGTGCTTGAGAAACTGCCAGCACATCGTTACGGGGCGAGGCAAATGTTGAGGCGGTTGAATACCGAGAACGACCTCCGAATCACGTCGGGCTCGATTCCTTCCACGATGAATACCAGGCGCGATCTGTGATCCTCGCTCGGCCAGCGGCTCAGATGGGTCGGCGCGTGCACCAGATGTTGCACCCCGTGAACGGCGATGGGCCGCTCTTCGCCCGCCAGCGCCAGTATTCCTTTGACCCGCAGGATTCGCTCGCCATGCCGGTTGAGCAGCATGGTCAGCCAGATGCCGAAGGCCGTCCAGTCGAGGGGCTCGTCGACGATGATCGAGAAGGCGCTGACGCCGTGATGCGCTGCCATCCCCACGGCGGACTCGTCAATCGCCTTGAACCCGCCGCTGCTGCCCGATTGCAAAAGAACGGCCGCATCCAGGGAAGCTTCGGCGGCGGATAGCAGCGGAGCGGAAGGGTTTATGGTGCCAAGCCGCGCCATCAGCCGCGCCGTAACCGCCGCTTCGGCAATATCGGTCTTGGTCAGGACGATCACGTCGGCGATAGCGACCTGGCGCACCGATTCGATGTGGCGCTCGAGTTGAAGCATTCCGTTGACCGTATCCACGGTAGTGACGACCCCGGCCGCGCGAAAATGGTGGCGCAAGACAGGGTCGGCTTTGAGCGTCGAAAGCACCGGAAACGGATCGGCGAGCCCGGTGCTTTCGATGACCAGCCGCCGGAACGGCGGCACCGCCCCCCGCTCGCGCCGGGAATGCAGGTCGCGCATCGCGGTTGCCAGTTCGCCGCGAACGGTGCAGCACACGCAACCCGACTTCAGCAACACCATCTGATCGTCGAGACGCTCGACGAGAAGATGGTCGATCCCGACTTCCCCCAGTTCGTTGATGATCACCGCGGTGTCCCCAAGCGCCGGACCGGCAAGCAGACGGCGCAGCAGCGTCGTCTTGCCGGAGCCAAGAAACCCGGTGAGAAGCGTCACCGGCGTGAAGGCTGGTACGTCCTCAACCAGGGCCGGCATCGAGCTGCTCGAGAAGTTCGCGCGCGAGCGGATCGCAGAGCCGGCCGCACAGCTTTTCCGCCGCTGGCCAGAGATGACCAAGGTCCTCTACGATCTCGCTCTTGCCGGTGAAGGTCGACAACAGAAAGGACGCGCCTTGCCAGTCGGAAAGCCGCATCCCATAAAGGGCAAGCACACGATTGGCGAGGCGAACGCGATCCGCGCGTTCGCGCCGGCGCCGCATTGGATCGGTATTGCGCGTGTAGACGCCTTCGCGCGCCGCGGCATCCGCCCAATGATCATTGGCGCCGAGAATACCGCACAGCGAACACATCGTGGTTTCTCCTGGCCGCTGCGGCAGCCGCTACTTCTTGCGCGGCGACCGCGTGGCGAAGTCGTCGGCCATCTCATTCATGGTGACAAATCGTACGCCGGAGTGCGAGGCGATGTGTTTGTAAAGCCGCTCGAGCATCATGAGCACCTGAGGCCGGCCTGAAACGTCGGGGTGAATGGTGATCGGGAACACCGCATAGTCGTTCTCCCGATAGACCCAATCGAATTGATCTCGCCACATCTCCTCGATATGCCGAGGATTGACGAAGCCGTGGCTGTTCGGGCTCTTCTTGATGAACATCATTGGTGGCAGGTCATCGAGGTACCAGTTCGCCGGGATCTCGATGAGATCGGTCTCGACGCCGCGTTTGAGCGGAGTCATCCAGGCCGACGGGTGCTTCGAATAGTCGATCTTGGTCCAGCCGTCGCCAACCCTAACGTAATAGGGATGGAAATCATTATGCATCAGCGAGTGATCGTACTTGATGCCACGCTCGAGCAGGAGCTCGTTGGTCACGGTCGAGAACTCCCACCACGGCGCGACATAGCCAGTCGGCCGCTTGCCGGATAGTTGCGTAACGAGATCGATGCATTTGTCGAGGATGACGATTTCCTGTTCGCGCGTCATCGCAATCGGGTTTTCATGACTATAACCGTGGATGCCGATCTCATGACCGGCGTCGGCGACGGCTTGCATCTCCTTAGGGAAAGTTTCAATGGAATGGCCCGGAATAAACCATGTCGTCTTGATCCCGAAGCGTTCAAATAATTTGAGCAACCGCGGGCTGCCGACTTCGCCGGCGAACAGTCCGCGAGAAATATCGTCGGGCGAATCCTCGCCACCGTAGGAACCGAGCCACCCGGCAACCGCGTCGACGTCGATGCCAAATCCGACCAGAATATCCTTAGCCATTGATTTTCCTTTCGTAGACGAGCACCCGTGCGAACAGATCCGGCATTGACGGCTTCTACACCCGGGATAATCCTTTCCTCCCGCGTCATTTCCACCGACATCCCGATTTTGTTTTTCTGGGCCTCGCGATGTTTGCTACCTTTAGTGATTGTCGCGAGATTAACGGCGATCGGATGCGAAGCTGCAAATTTCATTCCAAACAGATCGTCGACCGCAACCAAGCCCTTCACTCACCTTTGAGTGTTACAAGCGGCGGTCCGACAACTTTTGAAAACGACACTCAAGCAACGAAATTCGTTTTCAATCGGCGGCGATCGACCGTGATTGCGCAAACGAAAGCGAACGAGCCGCAGAAATTGGTGTGCAGAACTGATGACAGCACGCCACGGCGAAATCTCGACTCGCGGGAATGAAAACACTGACAAAATTGGAAAGGCATTCAGCTTGAAGCCGGGATGGACTCTTAGCGGTTGTCGGAACGAGATCGAGAGTTCCTGCTAAGTCGCTGAAATTACTTGGAGCGGGTGAAGGGAATCGAACCCTCGTATTCAGCTTGGAAGTCTCGAAAAACTGGATTGTTTTCAAAGGCCGTTCTGACATTTTCGGTGGTTTTGGCTCATTGAGATCATTACAGAATTTCTCGTTGTCAGAATGGCGGTTGCGAGCCCCTTGGTCGCAGAACATTCGGCTCGGGCGCAAGGCAGGTTCAAAGCGGGGCCCGCAACAAACGCCCCACAGACTTCCCCCAATAGTGTCGTTCGCCTTGACGCGTTATGTGCTTTGAATAAATTGCTGAATTAAAGCGATAATCGTATCGGGCTCGTCTTCTTGGCTAAAGTGCCCTGCGTTCGGCAGTTTGATGATCGGACGGCCCGGCCAAACGGCCCGAAAATCCGCGAGTTGTCTATCGGCTGCGATCGTCCTGTCTTTCATCCCGACGGTAAGCATCGCGGGCTTGGACTTCAGATTGTCCAGCAGCGGAAAACCCTCTTTGATGTATGGTGCGATACGCCCCAAAACTGCATCGAGCGGAAACTCAATAGCCCCCACGCAATCGTCCTTCGTCGGGAAAGCCGCACTGTAAGCGGCGATCCAGTTCGAATCGACGGCTGCCGAATTCTCAAAGCCCATGATCTTCATGACGCTGAGAGCGTTCGCATCAAGATTTCCCAATATTTCGTGCAGCGTTTTCGCGTCATGGTGCTTTTTTACAAACTGAAACCACGGGGTGAGACCGTCGAACGGAATTTTGCCGTAGCCGGACAGCGTGTTCAGCAGAAACAGCCGCTTGATCCTCTCGGGATGACGCAACGTGTACGCGGCACCGATCAAGCCTCCCCAATCCTGAATCACGAAAGTGACGTTCTTCAAATCAAGAGCATCCACCAATCTCGTCAGGTTCTCGACATGAGAGCTGAGTGAATACTCACGGTCACGCGGTGTCGCGCTTTTTCCGAACCCCATATGGTCAGGCACGATGACCCGATGACTTTGTGAGAGAGGCGGAATAAAGCGACGATAAAGGTAACCCCATGTCGGTTCGCCATGAAGGCAAACAATGGGATCGCCCTTCCCCTCGTCGATGTAATGCATCCGAAATCCGTTACCTTCGAAATAGCGAGGTGCGAACGGCCAGGTCCCGCCGAACGTCTCGTTTGCGTCAATCATGTCAGCTCCAAGTTTTGTGCAGGCCGGAAGATAAAGGGGCGTGTTGGGTGTTTCGGGATAAGCCGTGGCATGCGGGATGAAGGCCTCAGCTATGCGACGTGAAAGTTCGACATATCGAGGCGCACGAGCGGGAGGTCGGACTGCTCATCGTATTTCTTGTTGCACAGGAATGCGCGCCGCTTGGATGCCAGCTTCAGGCCTGTCACATCGACGAATTCGGAAGCGTAGTTGGCAACTTTGAATCCGCCAGCAATATCCAGGGTGTAGTCCTGTCGTCGCAAAAGCATATCGTCGCCAAAGTAGAATTCCTGCGCCCGGCTATGGGTCGCAAACCGCTCCGGCAAGACGGCACGAATTCCTCGCCATAGCTCGCCGTTCTTCTCCAGCGGTTCGATATCCCAGACCTGGGCTCCCTCTACGGCAAGCGAGAAGGGTGACGTCAGATAACTCCACATCGCATATCCGCTGAAATAACCGCGATGGAATGGGTCCCAAGGCGTGTTCAGATCGTGGCCGTGAAACGATTGGCGAGGATCAAGGCGCTCCGCAATCAATTTGCCTTCGATTGTTTCGACGGCAATACGATCTGCACAAAATACCATTTGCTTGTCGGGCGCGCTCGTGGCGACGAATGAATTGATCTGCTCATGCATCTTCACAGCGAAATGAACTGTCCCTGACGATAGCGCACCCTTGCGATCAAGCAATTCGCCGCCGCTAACAAGATCGACTTCAATTCCTGTAAATTGCTTCCATCGTTCAAGGCCTCCATGTGCCTCGATCGCATTGGCCAAAAGCCCGTTCATGCCTTTCTCCCATTGTTACGATGGAGTTCGGCAGGGTCTTTTGCCACTTGAAGAAGTGCCGGATTTGCACCATGCACTTCCCATTCTGCGATATGATATTCGGCGATCGCATTTCCCAAGAAATACGGGTCCGCGGTCATCAACTGTTCCGCGGCCTCTCGGGATTCGACCTCATAGAGATAGAGTCCGCCTGAGTTGTTCGGGAATGAGCCGGCAGCCACGACCTTTCCCTGATCGAGCAAGCCGAACATGTATTTCCGATGTTCTGGCCGGAGCTTTAATATTCGAGCTTCGTCGCCGTATCGAACATAATTCGCGAATATCATCGTGACCTTCGATTTTGGTGAGGAATGGTGCCTTGGTTGAGCGACCGTAGCCGTCACGCCCACGGCCAACGCGACCGCTCAGGGTTACGGCAACGCAATTGGCCCGAAATTTAGTTCGAGACCGATTTCGCCCTGTGGACGAGCACGCTGTCGCCGTTCCGGCTGATTTCGAGCGCACCTGCCTGGTGCGGTGTTGAGAAAGCCACACTCTGACCCGGTGCAAGAACAGACACAACACGGATCGGCGTTCCCCCTATGCCCTGCGCAAGGGTCGTGACAACATGAAATCCATCGCGCTCGACGGTGTAGTAGGCGACGCCGGACACCTCGCCGAGGTCGATGCTCTTGGCATCAATCGGACGCAGACCGTCGGCGTGGGCGGCATGCAGAGAGGCCAAGGCGAATGCTGCGGCAACAAGCAGGCTAGGGATCGACATAGCGATTTCCTTTGGGTTACGACATAAAACCTGTAAAGCGTATGGCATCTAGGCGTTCGCGCCGCCGTCGACGGTCAGCGTCGAGCCGGTGATGTACTGAGCCTTCGCGCTCGCCAGGAACGCCACCGCGTTGGCGATGTCCTCCGCCGCGCCATATCGGCCCAATGCCATGAACTGTTTCAGTGTCTCCGCGTACGGGCCGTCTGCCGGGTTCATGTCGGTGTCGATAGAGCCCGGCTGCACGAGATTGACCGTAATCTCCTTTGGCCCGAGTTCCCGCGCCAGCGCCTTCGTGAACGCGGCCAGCGCCGACTTGGTTGCCGCGTACACGCCGAGGATCGGCGTGGGGACGCGGTCCGCGAAGTAGCTGCCGATGGTGATAATGCGACCGCCCTTGTTAAGGTGGGCCAGTGCAGCCTTGCTTGCGATGATTTGCGCACGTACGTTAACGTTCAGAAGCGCATCGATGTCGGCGAGCGAAATGTCCTTGAGTTCGCCCAGTCGAAGGATCCCGGCATTATTGACGAGGATATCCAGTCCGCCCAGCTCCGCCACTGTCTTCTCGACCGACGCCTGAACTGCGGCGGCGTCCGCGCTGTCAGCCTGGATCGCCACGCCTGTACGCCCCTTCGTCTTTATGGCGCTGACGACCTCCGCGGCAATCTCCGCGGACCTCTCATAAGTGATCGCCACATCCGCGCCTTCGGCGGCAAGCGCTTTTGCGATCGCAGCGCCAATACCTCTGCTTGCCCCCGTCACCAGAGCCCGTTTTCCCGTTAGCGTCATTGTAATCTCCATTTCTGTATCGATCGACACATAACCATCTAGTCCCTTGATCGACGGCGTCAAGTGACTTATATGTTATTCATTACAGAAAGGACGGCGATGGCGGCTATCGGGCGGCCAAGGGGATTTGATCGCGACACGGCGCTCGAGGCCGCCATGCTCCTGTTTTGGCGCAAGGGCTTCGCGGCAACTTCGATGAGCGACCTGTGCGACGCCATGGGCATCAGCTCGCCAAGCCTCTATGCGGCCTTCGGCAGCAAGGAGGCGCTCTATCTCGAAGCGGTCGAATATTACGTCCGGACCATCGGGCCCCCGGTCTGGGACAAGCTTGCGGAAGGAGCGACCGCTCGCGCCGGCATCGAGAAGCTGCTGATCGCGTGGACCGAGAGCCTGCCAAAATCCCGGGCGACACCGGCAGGCTGTATGGCACTGCTGGCGGCCGTTGGCGACGAATGGCCGGCCACGATCGTCCGCGTGGTCAAGAAAGTCCGGCTCGAAATGCTGGGCGCGCTACGCTCACGGCTGGAAACAGCAGTGGCCAAAGGCGAACTGCCCGCCTCGACGGACATCGACGGCCTGAGCCGGTTCTATTTGAGCGTCTTCCAGGGAATGGCCGTTCAGGCGAAGGACGGCGCCACCCCTGCGGAGTTGAGAGCCGTAGCCGCAGCTGCCATGACTGCGTGGCCGGGCGACGGCTAGAGTAGTCCTTCCAAGCCTCAGCGGCTTCTCGACCGTAGCGCGACAAGACGCATCGGGCCGTCGCATGTCCGCTTTGGATGTCCCGAGACTAGTTTAAGCGATTGGTCAATCCGACCGGCTCAACTTCAGTTCCGGAACCGAGGTGCAGATCACCGTCGCGGAACACTACCACCGACTTCCGATCACTTCGTCTGCGCAAATCTTCGCAAGCCTTGTGGTCGACCTGTCCTATTTTCACGCCATCGTCGCCGATTTCCACATGCGCGTTCAGTACCTCTTCTCCAAACCAAGATATTCGGTTTTGATGAGCTCGCAGTCGGTCTGGAGCAGTGCGCGGAATGCGACGGCGTATCAAGAGACCCGCGAAACAGTCGATCGGAAAGCGAGCATCAGAACGTGTAAGGCAGCCCATTTGTCAGAATGAAATCCGACACTCTCGCTAAGTCTTTGAAGAGGCTGGAGCGGGTGAAGGGAATCGAACCCTCGTATTCAGCTTGGAAGGCTGCTGCTCTACCATTGAGCTACACCCGCGCGCGGCCGATCAACTATCACGCCGGGCAAGCGGCCTCAACCGCCATCAGCGGATTTGCCCCCTTCAGACGGTCGTGCATGCGGCCGTCGTTCCCTCGGTGTTCTTCGCTCCCGCGGGGGCCCTTAACACTGGCTGATTCGATGCCTATACTGATGTTTCCATCAACAACGAAAGGAGGTGATCCAGTGTCTTACACCAAGCGCTGTCACCTCGCTGGGATCGCCCGCTAAGCTCCAAAAGCTTGGCAACAGGGCGCTCTCAGCGCCTGGACCAGCGAGTTTCAAAAGTTGGGACGCGACGGGAGCAATCCCGTCGCGTCTTTTTGCGTTTGGCACATCAGTCGTGAAGATTTTCCGAAACGTGGGATTGTCGGGATTGGCTCCGGCAAAACGTCTTCAAGATCAGCCGACCCCGCAACGAAAAGAGGTACCAATGCTTTACGCCATTCTGGCCTATCATGTGGAAGCAGAAGTCACGTCCTGGACACCGGAGCAGGATGCGGCGGTCATGACCGGTCTGCATCAGGTCCATGACCGGATCAATCAAGAGGGGCGCCTCGGGCCGGCGGCGCGTTTGGGCGCGACGAAGAAGGCCCGCACCTTGCGAGGTCCGGGCGCAGGCCTCGTCCTCGATGGTCCGTTTGCCGAGACCAAGGAACAGTTGCTGGGCTTCTACGTCCTGGATTGCGCCACCGAAGAAGCCGTCATCGAGGCTGCCCGCGACCTGCGCCGCGCCAATCCCACCGCGGTCTATGAGATCCGCCCCGTCGCCCTCTATCTTCCTGGAGTCGCTTTCCCGAGGACAGAGGCTGCGACCGACGATCAGGTTGGCGGGGTTTGAACGGACCGCATTTGCGCAATCTCTTCGCCGAGGCTTGAGAGGCGCCATGTTTCGCGACAGCGGTGGACGCGAATCTCGCCGAGCGTTCCGGTCCGTCTACGCTTTCGCTTCGCTCAAGCTGCGCCGGACACGCTTCGCCCTGATGGTCTGGGGTGGCTGCGCCACGCGTAGCCCGTCAGGGCGAAGCGTGGTGGGGGAAGAAGGACTCGAACCTTCGAAGTCATAAGACGGCTGATTTACAGTCAGCTCCCTTTGCCACTCGGGACACTCCCCCGCTCAACCCCATCGCAAGCCCACCCGCCGGAATGGCGACAGATATGGCCATGGATGACGTTAAAACCGGGCGCCGATGGCGAACTCCCGGTCGGGCGGTTTATGGGGGAATCGCCATGGCAAAGTCAACCAACGGGAGGCGTCTAATACGCGCCGCGCGGGGCTCAAATTGCCATAATGCGGAACCCGTGACACAAGCCTGCCATGGGCGATCGTGATCGAAAACAGCATTTCCGGCGCGGCGGCGGCAAAGGGCCCGACAAGGGGGCCCAATCCGGCCGCCGGCCGGCCTGGCGCGATCGCGACACCAGCCCGGACGGACCGGTCATTCTGTATGGCTGGCACACGGTAGCGGCGGCGCTGGCCAATCCGCAGCGCCAGATCCGCAAGCTGCTGCTCACCGAAAACGCCGCCCGGCGTCTGGCCGACGACAACATCGATACCCGCGTGACGCCGGAAATCGTGCGGCCTTCGCTGATCGACCAGCGCCTCGGTCCGGACGCCGTGCATCAGGGTCTGCTTGCCGAGGCCGATCCCCTGCCCTCGCCGGATATCGATACCTTGGCGCAGGAAGGCATCGTGCTGGTGCTCGACCAGATCACCGATCCGCACAATGTCGGCGCCATCCTGCGCTCGGCGGCGGCCTTCGCGGTCAAGGCCATTGTCACCACGGCGCGCCACAGCCCCGAGGCGACCGGCGTGCTGGCGAAATCGGCCTCCGGCGCTCTGGAACTGGTGCCGTTGGTCACGGTGCAAAATCTCGCACGCGCGCTGACCGAGTTGAATGACCAGGGCTTCATGACCGTAGGGCTGGACAGCCAGGGCAGCGAAACTCTTGGTGCGGTCACCTTGCGGCAGCCTCTGGCGCTGGTGCTGGGCGCGGAAGGCAAGGGTTTGCGGCAGCTGACGCGCGAGACCTGCAGCGTGGTGGCGCGGCTCGACATGCCCGGCGAGATCAAGAGCCTGAACGTCTCAAACGCCGCGGTGCTGGCGCTCTATATCGGGGCCACCAGGCTCGGGCTGATGGGCTGAGCGCCCCAAAAAGCCAGCGCCCGCTCGCGTGATGCGAACGGGCGCATTGTCTATAATCCAGCGATCAGTAGTAGCGACGCAGCACATGCTCGCGATGGCCGTAACGCCTGCCGTGGTACGGCGCGTAATGCCGGCGATAACGATAGGCCTCCAGGCCGGATACCGCGCCCTCCCGATAGACCGGATAAGGCGCGTAATTACCCGGACCGGTATGGGTCGGGCCCTGATTGACATAGTAATACTGCTGCAGGTGGTGGGGCGCCGGATAGCCGTACTGCTGCACCGGATCGGGAAGCCGCTCACGCCAGCTGCAGCCGCTGTAACAGCCCGAATAAACCGGGGTTGGAACGTAGCTCTGCGCGCAGGGGCCATACCCGCCGCACGCCATCGCGGGCGCAGCGGCCACGGTCATCACGGCGAAGGCCGCTAGCAATCCTGAAATCGTCGGACGCATTACTCTCTCCTGTGGATACGCTTCTTGTCGGGTTGGATCAGCGCGAAGGCCTGCCGGGTTCTCGATGCTGAAAGTCCAGCGGCGGTATGCCTGCATCGCCGTTTTGCGGCGCGATAATCACCGGCGGCGGATAGAAGGGCACCTCGGGCTGCGCCTTTGGCGGCGCCGACTGCGAGGACCATGATTGATGATAGCTCTCCGCCGGCTGCGGCAGCTTGCGGTTGGTCGGCGGCTGGATTTCGAGACGGCCGTAGCCCGGCGAGTGGCCGGCACTCGGATAGTAATGTCCGACATTCGGCTCCGGATCGACGGCGCGGCCGCCATAGACGGTGGGCTGCACATGCACACCCTTTCCGAGACCCCAGTCGCCTTCGAGCACAGCGTAGGATACGTCAACGCCATTGATGATGATGGGCACACCGGGCCGGCCTGGAATGACCTTCACGGGACCGCTGTCGGCCAGGGCCGTCCACGTCGTTCCGATCAAAATGGCCAGTGCGAAGCCTGCGCGCATGGTTTGGGGTCCGGTTGCAGATCCACCCTAATTCAACGCCCTACACCAAGGGTTAAGGCCCCCGGTTAAACTGCGGGTATGCCTAACACGCTGGCCTTCGCGCTCGTTCAACTCTGAAAAATCACGATATGGAACTGTTAACGGCACCCGACGGTGACTTGGCGCTTATGCGAATGCGGTCGTGCAGATCGTCGTCGCGCCGCAGCTGCCACAGCACATGCGCGCCGAGGCCCGCCAGCATGATGCCGGCGGCGGTCTCTATCGGCCACGCGAAATGTTCCGATATCGCATGACCGAGCAATCGATGTCGCGCGTTTGCATGGAGCGTCGGTTTTCCTGTCCGGAACATGGAACCGGAACTTCACACCGCTTTGAAGGCCGCACAACCCGGATCTGGAACCGATGCTGTCGCAGCCCGTTTTTCTCCCATAACGATGCTCGGAGAAATCAACCATGATGACATCAAGACTTCTCGGCGCGGCGGCGATCCTGGCCGCGGCGATCGCAACCCCTGCGGTGGCGCAGCAAGTGATACAGGAGCCCGGCGCCTACGCGCAGGCGCATCCGTGGGCGAGCGACTATCATTATCGCTATCGATCCGGTTTCTGGCCGGGCGATGTCGCGGCCGGCGTGGTCGGTGGCGCGATCGGTGCGGCGGGCGCGATCGCCTCGGCACCATTCCGCGATTCCTACGTCGATGACTCCTATGCCTATTATGGCGGCAGCGTGCCCTATGACGATCCTTACGTCTATTACGACCGGCGCCCGCACCCCAGGACGACCTGCGGGTTGCAACCCGGCGCGACTTATCTCGGCCCGGATGGACGCTGGTATCCGTGCTAGCGCATGATGCATTGGAGTTGGATCGATTCGGTACACTGCGGAGCCCAGACACAAAATCGCGAAAACAACCCCATGCAAAGTAGAATGGGCCCCGGCTCGCAACGCTCGTGCGGGCTCTAGGGGGGTGCGATGGAACCCGGAAAGGCGGCCGCAAAGGGCCGCCTTTCTTTTTGTTCACGACCGTCACATCTGTTTGAATCGTCAACGCAGGCGCCATCGCTACGTCACCGTTCCGGGGCGACAGCCATGCGGCCCGCAACGGCTTCGTCTGCCAGCCCGGCACATGGTTCAAGGGCGAAGACGGCCGGCGCCAGATCTGCCAGTAAAATGTCAAGATCGCGAAGGCAAAAGGGCGGTTGCGAGGCCGCCTTTTTCATGCCCGCCTTTGGTCACAGGTTGTCCTTTAGGCGTGTTGCAACAAATCATCACCCG
>Ga0193726_1000698_pt1 | contig 32111 bp, 30 predicted proteins | sample H2c1metaG_FD_144928 | JGI IMG/M metagenome (GOLD analysis project Ga0193726, IMG submission 144928) | Soil microbial communities from a riparian zone of the East river system, Colorado, United States - H2c1 | ecosystem: Environmental > Terrestrial > Soil > Riparian zone | place: USA: East River... | reverse complement strand
TCCGGGGCGGTGCAGTCCGAGAAACGCCGGGCAAGCTGCACGCAGCGTTCTGGCCGTCCATGCGCGAGGGCTTGGATTTCGTGCGCGGCAATAAGCTTTTGGTGACGATGGCATCGTGCGTCGGCACCTGGCAAATGTGCAGCCAGGCGGCCACGGTCGTGCAGATCCTGTTCGCCATTCACGAGCTTGGACTCTCCGAGCGCGGCGTCGGTTTGAGCTATGTTGCACTCGGTGTCGGCACGGTGTTTGCCAGCGCGAATGGACATCGCGTGGTCAGGCGTTTAGGTCCCGGTCCGACGCTGGTTCTGGGGTTTGCGGTTTCCGGCACCGGCTGGCTGCTGCTTGCCGTTGCGCCAGCCAATGTCTTCGGCGTTTTTGCCTATGCAACCATGCTGATGATGTTCGGTGTCGGCGCCATTTTCATTTTCATCAATTTCCTGTCGCTGCGTCAGTCGGTCACGCCGGCGCCCATGCTTGGACGGATGACGAGCACCATGCGTTGGCTGATCTTGTTACCCGCGGGACCCGGGGCGCTGCTCGGTGGTTGGCTGGGCGAACACGTGGGATTGCGCGCGGCGCTCGGTTTTTCGGGCATCACGGCGGTGACGTTGGCTTGCATCGCATGGCGGCTGGCGGTGATTCGCAGCGTGAAGACATTACCAACTCTTAAGGCTGAGGCAGTGACCCCATATTCGTCTGATTCTCAATGACTTAAGCGCCAAGGGCATGCCGGAAAAATGCGCTACAGTCCTACATACGCGCCGGGGCGGTCAACGGACTATATGCTGGTGCCGTTTAGGCAAATAAGTTTGGTTGTCTGGGAGCCGAACGACATCAAATAGGAGTGTTTAATGAAAGCTTCTCGTAAGGCGTTATTGCTGGGTTTGTGCATGGCTGCGAGTGCGGTGAGCGTGCCCACGATTGCATCGGCCGGAGTCGCCATTGATATTGATATTGCACCGCCGCCGCTGCGCGTTGAAACGGTGCCGCCGCCGCGCGCGGGCTTCGTTTGGGCGCCGGGCTATTGGGACTACCGCGGCCGCGATCATGTGTGGGTGCGGGGCCGTTGGGTCGGTGAGCGCCGCGGGTATCACTGGGTTCCCGACCGTTGGGACCAACGCGGACCGCATTGGCACCACGAACGAGGTCATTGGGAGCGCTGAGTTTCCCATTGATTGGTTGACAATAATTGCGGCGCGGTTCAAACGCGCCGCAATTCTTTTAGTCAGGCGGAGGGTTTCTTTTAGTCAGGCCGAGGGTGTAGTTAGGCCGAGGGTGGCGCGGCTTTCGCAGATTTCATACAGTTCTTCATGAAATCCCGCCGCGCATCGCCGGCCGCGAGCTTCTGATCATCCGCTTGCTTCTTGCATGCGGCAAAAGCTGGATTGTGGCGCCGTCCCGCACCGTTTTCCGGAGACGGAGCCGTCGAGGGTGGGGGCGGTGGTTCATCCGCGAGCGCAGCCGCTGAAAAACCGATCGTCGCACCCGTGAACAAGACGAGCGATAGTGCTGATGGCACCGCGGCAATAGTTGGCAGGCGAATCATAGTGGTACCTCCTGATGAGAGCGATCGATGCGCGAGAATTTTACCGGGCGTACCAGGGCGTGTTGAGCCCGCGCCGTGCAAAGCTTCGTGAAGTTTCGTGAATAACATCTTGCGCGTCGCGATTCTGTCAGACACTCACGGACTCATGAGAGCCGAAGCACGGGCATTCGCGCTGGGCAGCGATTACATCATTCACGGCGGCGACATCGGGTCCGCGGAGATTCTCGATCAGCTCGCCGCCATGGCGCCGCTCATTGCAGTCAGAGGTAATAATGACACCCAGGCGTGGGCAGCGCATTTGCCGGAAACCGAGATGATTCGGGTCGGCGGCGCGTTCGTCTATATCATCCATGATCTTGCGCAGCTCGACATCGAGCCGCATGCCGCGGGTGTGCAGGTCATTGTTTCGGGCCATTCGCACAAGCCGCTGGTCGAAAAACGGGATGGCATTTTGTATGTCAACCCTGGCAGTTGCGGACCCAGGCGATTTAAACTGCCAATTTCCGCGGGTGAACTCATTGTCGAGGGTAGCCAGGTCAGCGCGAGAACCGTTGAACTGATTGAACGGTGATTTAGCCGGAGGATTCATGCTGCAACTTCGCCCATCTTGCGAGTGCTGCGATCGATCGCTGCCGCCGGATTCCCTCGGCGCGCGCATCTGTTCGTTCGAGTGCACCTTCTGCGCATCTTGCTCGGAAAACGTATTGGGCGGCGTCTGCCCCAATTGCGGGGGCGCTTTGGTCATCAGACCTACCCGTCCGGCCGACAAGCTGGCCGCATACCCCGCGTCGACGGAACGTGTTTACAAGCCTGGGAATTGTGCCGCGCGCGCAGCCCGCTGATCAGTATCCCGGTTCCGTGGTTCCCTTACCCGGCGTGATGAATCGGTACACCAGGGCACCAATCGCTCCGCCCAACAAGGGCGCCGCCCAGAACAGCCAGAGCTGCGACAGGGCCCAGCCCTGTACGAAAACGGCGGGGCCCGTGCTTCGCGCCGGGTTCACCGACGTGTTGGTAACAGGAATGCTGATCAGATGAATCAAGGTCAGCGTCAGACCGATGGCGAGCGGGGCGAAACCGGCGGGTGCTTTCTTATCGGTCGCACCCATGATGACGAACAGGAATACCGCGGTCATGATCACTTCGCAGACCAACCCCGAGGCCATGCTGTAATGTCCGGGAGAGTGTTCGGCATATCCGTTCGCCGCCAGACCCCCCGCGATGGGGTCTGAGCCGTTGCCGCCGGCGATGATCACCAACACCCAGGCAGCCACGATGCCGCCCAAGACTTGTACAATCCAGTAGGGGAGCATTTCCCTGGCCGGGTGTCGCCCGCCCAATACCAGGCCAAAAGTTATCGCGGGGTTCAAATGGCAGCCGGACACGTCGCCAATCGCATACGCCATGGTCACGACCGTGAGCCCGAAGGCCAACGAAACACCGAGCAAGCCTATGCCAACGTGCGGGAATGCGGCGGCAAGCACGGCGCTTCCGCATCCCCCGAGGACCAGCCAAAACGTTCCAATGAACTCCGCGGCAAGTTTCCTGGTCAATGGCATGGCAGCCTCCTTGTTTTTTTATGTTATTTCCCGTAAACCCGTCGAAAAGCACGGGCATTTTTAAGGAAAGTACCAGAAACGAGCGCTTCGTTAAACTTTAACTCCGGGCATCGGCACTCACCAGATATACCTGTGCCCATTTGATGCGCACTGCAGCCCACACGGCCCGGCCGTGGAGCTTAGGTTCGCTACGGAGAAATGATGCTTTCGATCCTGGTTTGCCACTCGTATTTTTTGCGGCTGGACCAAAAACAGATCGCCCGTGCCAAACCGTACCCGCCGCTCGCCACACTGCAAGTAGTGTCCCTGCTGCGCGAGGCCGGCCACCAAGTTTCCTTTTTCGACGCCATGCTGGCGGAGGGGATCGAGGAGTACGACCGCTTGCTCGAGGCGGATGCGCCTCAACTCGTCCTGTTCTACGAGGATAATTTCAATTTCTTGAGCAAGATGTGCCTTGCGACCATGCGCCGGGCAGCCTGCGACATGATCGGTTCAGCACGGCGAGCCGGGGCCAGAGTCATCGCGGCCGGCCCCGATGTCAGCGACGCGCCCGGACCCTATCTTCGCGCGGGTGCCGATTTGGCTTTGGTCGGCGAGGGTCTAGCGACACTCCTCGAACTGCTGCCGAGGTTTGACTCCCAACTGAGTATCAACAACGAAGAGCTGGTCCGAGGGCTTTCCGGCATTGCCTCCTTGAGCGGCGGCAAAGTCGTGAAGGCGAGCGGCACCAAGGGCTTGGCGCTGGCCCAAGATGCCGGTCTCGCGGCCTGGGATCTCGTGGACATGGATCGCTATCGCGCGGTATGGATGAAGGCCCACGGCTATTTCAGCCTGAACATGGCCGCCTCGCGCGGATGCTCTTTCCGGTGTACCTGGTGTTCCAAGCCCACTTGGGGAAATCAGTACCTGCAGCGCAATCCGCTTGAAGTGGCCGCCGAAATGGCACACCTCAAGCGTACATTTAATCCCGACCACATTTGGTTTGCGGACGACATCTTCGGATTTCGAGTTGATTGGGTGAGCCAATTTGCCGCTGCCACACGAGCGGTGGATGCGCAGATTCCTTTCAATATTCAGACACGAGCTGATCTACTCAGTGAACGAATGGCGCTCGCACTGCGCGATGCCGGCTGCAAGGAAGCGTGGATCGGCGCGGAGAGCGGCAGCCAGAAGATCTTAGATTCCATGAACAAAGGCACGACCGTACCGGAGATTCTAAGCGCGCGTGCGCGGCTGAAGTCGGCGGGAATTCGCGTCGGCTTTTTCATTCAGTTGGGATACATCGATGAGCAGTTCGAGGATATTCTGGCCACCCGCGATTTACTGGCGTCCGCGCAGCCCGACGAGATAGGCGTCAGCGTATCGTATCCCTTGCCGGGCACAAAATTCTACGATCTTGTCAAAGCGCAATTGCGCGCTAAAACGCATTGGGACGAGAGCAATGACCTGGACATGATGTTCCAGGGTACTTACACCTCGGACTTCTATCGCGCGGTGCGCAACCTGTTGCACGATCAAATCGCGTTGCAGATGGCAGCTCCTTGCGGATCACTTGAACACCGGAGAGCGGACCAGGCGATCGAGCGGCGCTGGCGGGAAATGATAGCGGACGAGCTCAAATATCGCTCGTCCAGTGAAAACTCGGCGGCCACCGCCTAAATGTCCGTGCGCACAAATGCTTCCAATGCCGTGGTTGTCCCGCCGCCCGCAGATCTATACCCGACCCTGTGCAAGGTCACCGAAAGGCTTGCGCGCGAACTGGCTGATCCCACGTCCTGCGCGCCCGATTGGTCTGCTTTCGAGTGGGTCATGGCGCGAGCGGTCGCTGCGCTCCACGGGATTTCACCGTTGCTGTCGCGCTCCTTGCAATGGCAAGGTCCCGGCTCGTGGACAAGGTTTCTAGAGGAACAAAGAGTTCACACGGCAGCGAGGTACCTGCAAATTCAGGCGCTATTGGGGTCCATTGACCAAAAAGCGTGTGAAGCGGGTGTTGCTGGAACCGCCCTGAAGGGCGCTGCGCTTCATGAGATGGGCTTGTACGCAGCCGGCGACAGGCCGATGGCCGATATCGACCTGCTCGTGCGGCCGGCCGATGCGGATCGCATGGCTGCATTGTTGGTGACTTTGGGATATCGCCAGTCCGGCGAGACCTGGAAGGAGCGGATTTTCAACCATGTCGATGAACGCGCACCCGCCGCGTTCGGGGAACATTCGAATAACAGTTTGAAGATCGAGCTGCACGAAGGAATCCGCGAGAAATTGCCGTGGCGCATGACCGACGCGTCGGAATTCATCTTTCCGCTGCAGCCGCGCCCGGGCTTGAACGGCTATCCATCGAATGGCTCGCTGATGCGCCACTTGCTGCTGCACGCCGCCGGTTCGATGGTATTCCAGAGCTTGCGGATTCTGCACCTCCACGATATCGCACTTCTATCGACGCGCATGAGCGAGTCAGATTGGAATGAACTGACCACCTTGCACCCGCCCGATGCGCGCATGTGGTGGGCCTTCCCACCGCTGGCGCTGGTGTCGCGCTACTACCCATCTCGAGTGCCCAGGCACGTTCTCGCAGCGTTGAGCAAGGCCTGTTCCTTCGTTTTACGTGTAATCGTGGCTCGTAAATCCCTGATCGATGTTTCCTATTCGTATCTGTGGATAAAAGCCTTTCCTGGCATTGAGTGGTCGCAGTCAATTCCCGAGTGCGTGGCCTATGCGGCAAGCCGTGTGCGCCCCAACGCTGAGCACATGGCACAGAGAGAATACGTCGCCACCAACCAGACTTGGGCAAAGCAGGGTGACTGGTCAAGAATGTCTCAAGGCCGTCGAATATTGCGCTGGCTGGCATCGCGCCAGACACGCCCAACGGTCATGCACACCATCTCCGCGGCGTTCGCCCACGTGGAATGACTGAGGTGCGCGCGGACATTGGCAAGCCGCTCACCGGCCTGCTGGGCGATACCAAGTCGCGCGACTATGCGGACAAGTTGTCCCAGTTCAATGCCTATGCGAAGCCGGAACTGCGCCGTCTGATAGAGGGATTGAAGCTTCAGCCGGGAATGCACGTTCTCGATGCAGGGTGCGGTACCGGCGATGCGCTCAATTGGTTGCTGAGCGAGGTCACGCCGTCAGGGCAGGTAGTTGGCGTCGATCTCGCGGCGGCACATGTCGCTGCTGCGAGACTGCGGGTGCCACCCGAAGTACAAATTCACCAGGCGAACCTGTTCGATGCCGAATTCGAACCGGCGAGTTTCGATCTCATCTGGTGCGTGAATACGATCAATCACCTGGCTGCTCCGATCGATGGGGTGATTCACCTTGCGACGATGTTGGGTCATGGCGGACGCCTGGCACTTGGACAGAGTTCACTTCTTCCGGATATGTACTTTGCTTGGGACGCTCGACTCGAGCGTGTGACCAATGACGCTGTGCGCAGGTACTACCAGGATCGCTACCAGCTGGATGAGAACGATCTGAAGGCGGTGAGGGGGCTCGTGGGAGTTTTACGGCAGGCCGCCCTGCGAAATGTCACTGTGCGCACGCTCATGATCGAACGCACATGGCCTCTGGACGAAGCGACTCAAGCCTACCTCGGAGAGACGATTTTCCGCGATACCTGGGGAGAGCGTCTGCGCCCCTACTTATCCGCCGACGATCATCAGGAACTTGCGCGTCTGTGCAATCCGCTGCACCCGGACTTCGCACTGCGGCGGCCCGATTTCCATTTCTTGCAAACCTTTACTTTGGCGACCGGCGAGGTGTAATGCCGCCCCGCAAGAGCAAGGAACGCAGCGTCTCAACGCTCGCCGAAGGATGGGCGCCCCGGAGGATCTCGAAACCTCCCAGGCGCAGCAGCTTCTGTCCGAAGGGCCCCCATTGCGGCAGGCTGGCGCCGTAGGCCTGCTCGTGCTTCAGCCTGGCGAGCGTCTCAGAGCTCGAAAGTGTCCGCAGGAGGGGACCGGTTCCACCCGACCGCGGTGAGAGAAACGCGACGCCGACGATTTTAAGGGGTGCTTTGGCAAGTTGAAATTCCTTGCGGCGCAAATCCACCTCGAATTTTTCGACCCCGCTGCGGCGCTTGATGACCGGCGACCGGCCGATGATCGAGCGAGCGCGGGATCGGCCGAGCCAGCGCAGGGCGTCTGCGCGAACATGCAGGAAGTTGGCGGTGCCCGTGGCCCGCATCGATTTCGGCGCGACAAACACGCTGTCCTCGGAGAGGAAATCGAAGCCTTCCAACAAGCATTGCAGAGCAACAGTGGATTTGCCCGCTCCGCTGGGTCCCATCAGCAAAATTCCGCGACCATGGAGGCCAACGCATGCCGCGTGCAGCGGCACCAACCTTTGCGCACGGCATGCCAGGGTAAACACCGCGAATTCGATCAATTCGTAGCGGACGTGGTACGGGAAGCGCAGCATCGCCTGTGATACAGATACAAGCGCCGTTCGTTCTGCAGGAGACAGCACCACAAAGGTCGAGGACTCGGTGGCGCTGCCTAGAAAACCGGCACCCTGAATCATCGAGATGGGCGGGGGCTGCAATTCTGGGCGCGCCGGGCGATCGCCCGCTGCCGGTGCGGCTGCGCGTGGCGTCAACAGGAGTCGGACGCGAAAATGCGGAGATCCAGATGAAAATCGGTGTCTTGGCAACCCCGCATAGGCTGCGTCGACGAGCCGTAGCAGCTCCGGGCTGTTGCTTTCGAAATCAAATCGGCCTCCCATCAGTTGCAATCCTTTGCGGACTGATGTCTCGATTCTTTCGCCAAAAGGGTCGGATTCAATATCGGGGGCCATGCCGTGGTTCTTGGTAATCATCAGTATTGTTACGCTACCGCCTATAATAAGGCAGCGTCGACGTGTTTTAAGCTTATGCCCCATGAATAAATTGGTTGATACACAGGCGTCGTCCGCCATGGCGACGCCGCAACTGCGCGACACCCAGGTTGCGTTCGACAGTGTCGCGGCCGACTACGACGGACCCCGCGGCAACAATGACCTGATTCAAGACATGCGCAGCGAGATGTGGCGCTGGTTGGAGACGATATTTTCGCCCGGGAATTATTTGATCGATTTGGGCTGCGGCACCGGTTTGGATGCCGTGCATCTGGCCAGGCTGGGATATCGAGTCGCGGCCACGGACTGGTCGCCGCTGATGGTGCAAAGAACTGCCGACCGAGCCGCTGCGCAGCAGGTCATCGATCGCGTGCGCGCCATGAATGTGGGCGCGCATCAGCTGCAACGATTGGATGAAGCGGGCGCCTTCGATGGCGCCTATTCAAACCTGGGGCCGCTGAATTGCGTGCCTGATCTGACTGATGTCGCGCGCGAATGTGCGCGGCTGCTGAAGCCGGGTGGGACGTTGGTATTTACGGTGATTGGCCGATATTGCCCATGGGAAATCGCGCACTACGTGCGACGCGCGCGGTGGGCGAGGGCGAAACTCCGGTTTGCGCGCAATGTCGTGCCTGTCGGCATGAACAATCACACCATTTGGACCCGCTACTACACGCCGCGAGAGTTCTATGCGGCCTTCGAAGAGTATTTTACCTTGGAGCATCATCGCGGCCTGTGTGTACTTGCGCCGCCGCCTTATCTGACATGGGTGCGCGAGAAATACCCGCGGCTGCACGCGTGGCTATGGAGTCTGGACAGAAAGGTCGCGGGTTGGCCCCTGATTCGTGCATTGGGCGACCACTTCTTGATTGTCATGAAGAAAAGATGATTCTGCGTGCTGCGTCGCTATCAAGCCATGCGTTCACGTCAAGTTAGGTCATTCTTCGCAGGCGTTCCGCCGAAATGGAAGTGATTGGTTCGCCGCTCAAATAGGCTGCGACTTTACAAATCACCTCGTCCGCGGCGGCCGCGTGCATATCCTTGGAGCCTCCGGCGATATGCGATGTCAGAAATACATTGGGTAGCTTGCGCAGGGGATGAGAAGGCGGCAGCGGCTCACCTTCATAGGTATCGAGGCACGCGAAGATGTCGCCTTGCCTAAGACGCGCGAGAAGGGCATCAGGCTCAATCAGAGCGCCTCGTGCGGTATTGATGAGCACTGACCCAGGCCTCAATTTAGCGAGTTCGGCGGCGCCGAGAAAATGCCGTGTGCTCGGAGTAAGGCCGCGATGCAGCGAAACGATCTCGGCGGCCAGCACTTCGCTGAGAGAGACCGTGGTGGCTCCATTCTCAAGGATATCCTCGGGTCTTGCGTGCTCGGAGTAAACCAAGACACGTGCGCCGGCGCGCAGCAGGTGCGAGGAGAAGGCGCGGGCGTTCTCACCCCACCCGATGAGCCCAACAGTGGAACCTCGTAAATCACGCGAGGCCGTTGCGCCCGCTTGCGCGCCGCCGTGAGGCGAAATCGCCGAGTTCCTCCAAACTCGAAGACCAAGTGACTCAAGGCCAATTGCTCTGAGAGCGGGGCGCGCCCGTCGCGCCGCACGGTGCAATAGTCCTTTGAAACCGGGAAGTTTCGGAACGGTTCCCCATCCCCCGGCGCGCATCACCTCGTGAGAGGCAAATGCGCGTCTGCGGCCTAGTATTGCCAGCCCTAAAGCAAATTCGGCCACGCTGTCCGCATAGGCAGCGCTGGCATTCACCAAAGCGATGCCGCGTTCCAACAAGCTTTCAGGCTCATGGCGCGCCAGCGACAGTGCCATGACTCCCACAACTCGAAGGCGCGGAAGCTTTTCCAAGATTTCCCTCGACAAGGGTGACGAGCCACGGCCCAAAATCGCCGCCACAATGTCGGGGCGCTCGACGGGCGAGTCTCGAATGTCCTGCACCGACACCAGGCGGTAGTTCGGCAACAAGTGCGCAAGGCCCGACTGCAATTCCAGAGAGGGAACCACCAGTATTGAATTCGATGGCAGAGCCTCGGCATACAGGGTGTCGTGCGGTGTGGACGGCAATTGCACGCTTCCGTTGAACCCCGCTTCGATCAGTTCGGCCAGAAACAGCGACGGCGCGATCGCAGCGATAGCATGAAGAGGCTGCGTGCCGGAGCGGATCGCCGCCAGAAACGATTCGTGCTCGGCCGCAAAACCATCGCCGATCGTCGGCATGGAAGTCTTGGTGACGGTATTGCCTCGTTCGACAGTCAGCCCCGTTCCATCGACGCTGAACGATTCGCCAAGCCCGTGAAAAACGTATTCCTCGCGGCGCGATCCCGCGTTGTTATTACACAGGAAAATTCCCTGCGCGCCATCGCGCCATCGCATGATGGCGGAGAATGTACTCGGTGCTCCGGTGCTCTCGACGGCTGCCAGCGCCGTCAAATGATCGGGGAGCCCGCCCATCATGAATACAAGTGCGTCCAATGCATGGATTCCATTCGCCGTGAGCCACGTGCGCGCGCCAAATGACGGGTGATTGTGTAATTCTGGTTTGTGGAATACCGCCTCCGCGAACCGCCAGCGCGTATTCCCACCGCGTGCGCCTACGGCGGTCAGCGACTTGAAGAATCGGCGATTTAGGCCGCCGACTGCTATGAGCCCCCGCAACTGCGCCAGGTGTGCCAGGTTGTTGGCCTGCGCGAAGGACGGCGCAATGGGCTTCTCGACAAACAGATGCTTGCCGTTCTGAAGCGCCGCCATCCCGTATTCGTAGTGAAGTTGCGCGCTGCCGAAAATATAAACTGCGTCAATATCTTGCCGTCGCAGCGCGGCCATTGCGTCGCCGCAGGCTTCGAGGAAGCCAAATTTCTGCTGCGCGGCCGACGCGCGTTCTCGATCAATATCGCAAACCAGCGTCATCACAACCTCCCCCTTGTCGCGCAGCGCGGCGAGTGCCGGTAGGTGAGCGAACACGGGGGTGGGGCCTGCGCCGATGACCAGCACCCGTATTGGACCCGAAACAGAATGCTCGGAGGACATGCCGCTCCCTAGAAGCCGAACATGTGATCGAATGAGAATCGACCCGCACGATCATCCAGACCCTGGAAGCCAAACAGGCGGCAGGTCGAATCCCTGACCAGCACATAGCTTCCGATCCCGGCGTGGCGCAAGGCGCTCGGCCCGAACTGTCGCGATAGATGCATAGTCGTCGATCCGCAACAGGGGATTTCAACAGTCCTCGACGCGAGCAAGGCTCCTGTGCTGCCGTGTAATTCCAGCGTCGTACTGGAATGCCGCTGCGAGTCAACTGAGGCCGGATGGATCAACACGCAAAATGTCTCGAGTTCAGCAGGCCCGATCCTTACAAACAATTTGGTGGAAAGTCCCGGGGGAGGGCCGCCATATGATTGCGGCTCGCTTCTAAAGGTCATGATGGTGTTGTACATATGCGCACCAAAACTACTCTCGGCCGCATGTCCCGTCTCGCGGTGCTCATAACGAAACAGCGCATGGAGCCAGCCGTCGGCGTCGCCACCCTCGCGAAAGTCATATGTCAGCTCGGCGTGTCCGCCCTCGATGAGCGCTTCCGCACCGAGGATCTCGTCAAGATCCAGCGCAATGCCGTGGCTGCGCGGCAGCAAGCCGAGATAGCGCTCAGCGGCCTTCGCACCATCTGCCGAAAAAACATCGAGGCGCAATGGTAAATTTTTGATGCTCGTCGTCATGGGTGTCGGTAAAACAAGAGTGCGGAAAGCGGTACGGGCCAATATCGGAAACGGCAGGACAAATCCCCGCCCCAGCGCCGGCGACAGGTTATTGATGGCAGGATCCGGCAACAAGTCGCTACGCTCCACGTTCATGTGTGCAATCCGCGTACGGCCATTGCGCCGCACTTCATAGCGCGGCCGCACAACATGCCGGCCGGCCCGCAGTTCGAGCTGCGATGGCCACTGCAGGTCCGGGAAAATATCGGAGACGTCCAGAGAATGAGTCGCGAAGCCGCCAATTTCGGGCTGGATCGGTACCGGAGCCTCCGCTCCCATTCGATCGAGCGTCATTGCTCCCGCAGGGATGGGTGCGCCGTGACTGTTTTGCACCCACAGGATTACTCGTTCGTCCGCAGATGGCGCTGGTAACCCTGCGTAGCGATCCGACGGCCACGCATTCGCATCATGCGTGCTGGAAAGCGAAGCGCCGCCATCCGTGGCGTAGGTATCCAGCGCATATTTCATGACGTCGTGGCGCGCCACTCCAATGGCATGAATAAACAGCTGCCCTACGAAGGGCGGCAGGCGGAATCGTCGCCTGACCTCGTTGCTGTCGAGAACGAATCCGCCGTCATTCTCGGGCGCCTCCTGTTCCCATTCGGTGAGCACCGCGCCCGATCCATCGTAAAGACGGAAGAAAAATCGAACTGATCGAGCACCGTACGATGACCAATAGTTCGCGGTCGTCAACCGCGTACCAAAATGGCCGTCATCACGAAAGAATGCGAAATTCGTCGCGAAGTTGATCGCGTCGAGATAGCGCGCGGTATTGGTGATGAGATTCGCCGGCAGCCGCAATTCATCCAATGTCTTCACCGAAGTATCCTTGGACACCAGCCGGGCGATGCGTGCCGCCAATGTATCCGCGTCGAATGCCGCGATCAGCACCACGCGCGCATGCGTGCCGGCCAGAGACGTCAACGGCCGGGCAATATGCCCGCCACGAAGCTGCCCGATTGCCAGCGTGTCGTGCACATAGAGCCCCTCCACGGCGATAGCGGGATACAGCGCGAGCAACAGGCTCGTGATTCCAACCGGGTCGTAAATTGAGACAGGACCCGAACTGTTCAGCAACGCTGTAAGCCGCGCCAGCTTGTCCGCCGATACGGGATGCGCCAGCGCCTTGTAAGCGACGTTGCCCCCCCGCACATTGTCAAAAGTATGGATGTCCAACATATGGATATTCTAACGTATCGAGGCCCGACGTCCGCAGTAAGCGCGCCGATCGATTATGATGCTGAATGATTGCGGCGATATTCCATCCATCAGGTGGGCGATGAAATTTTCATATTTGCATCTGGTCGCGAGCGCAGCGCGCAAGGGCGCACTTCGCAAGCGCAGCGATACCTGACGGCGCAGCGATCTTTGCCCACGCCGTTTCATCGTCGCTTCTTAAGTCTGGTCAGGCACATCGAGAGCCATTTCAGCGTCGCGGCCTGGAAACTGGATGATGTCGAGATTTGGCCGTTGGCCCGCATGGATTTGTATCTGGACATGTACTGGGCCAATGTCGGCGGGCCTCTCCCCGCCGGGCGCTCCTTCCCGGCGCGTGCCGTGAGCAGTGCGCTAACGCCGCTTACAAACCTCTGGAAGAGCCGGCGAGACCTTGCCAACCTGGTGATCCGTCCCAAGCCCGCCCATGCGATTTTTTTGGGCGACGGTGTTTCACTTGACCGCATAGACGGCGCGTGGCAGGACCGCTACAGCGAACCACTGATTGAGGCCTTGGAGCGGCGCGGGTTGAACGCACTTCTGATGCAAAGCGGCGATCTGTCTCGCTTACCGTGGCACAGGCCGACCTTTGCGGCCAATGTGATCGGTGTTCGAGGCTCGCTGTCGCGCTTATGGACCACGCCATCGGTCGAATTGCCGGAGTTCTCACAGGTGCTGCAATTCCTTTCTCAGAATGGCGTGCGCACGCCGTCTCTCAGCGCGCGCCGCCTGGCCCGGCGCGCGGCCACCGTAGCCGCGACCGCCGCCGCATTCGAACGGGTTCTACGAATTGTAAGGCCCAAATTGGCGTTCGTGGTGACGTACTATTCCGGGCTTGCGCCAGCTTTTCTTGTTGCCTGTCGCCGTCAGTGCGTTCTGTCGATCGATTTGCAGCATTGCCCTCAAGAGGGCGCCCATAAGGCTTACGGCTGGTGCGCAGTACCTGATGCCGGCTATGCAACGCTACCGGCTGTGTTCTGGAACTGGACGATGCGGGAGGCGGCCGATATCAAACGCTGGACCGATGCGCTTCCCTTGCCCTGGCACCGCAGCCTGCACGGCGGTCATGTACAACTTTCATCCTATTTGGACGACAGCGATTCGACAACGAAGGCATGGGACGCGAAATTCTCCTCTCTTGGAAAGCCCGCATCCTTTGAGCGTGAGATTTTGGTTGCGCTCCAACCCGTTGGTGGCTTTCGCGAGCAGTGGGACGCCCTGGCAGCAGGGATTCAATCCGCGCCCCCGGGTTGGCGTTGGTGGATTCGACGGCATCCTGCGGCCGCCGCATACCAAGATGCGGAATATGCACGCTTGGTGTCACTTCGAGCACCGAACGTGATGGTCGAGGAGTCCTCAACACTGCCTCTGCCGGCGTTGCTCCGACATATGAGCGTCGTCGTCTCGCGATTTTCGGGCGCGGCAGCGGAGGGAGCGATCCTTGGCGTCCCGTCTCTTTTCTTAAGTGAAGAGGCGCGCGGCCAATTCTCCGATCTTATTGAGCGCGGATTTGCGAGCGTCGTTGAAATAGATGGGCTCAACGCAGCAATTGCGCGTTTGCCCGCCATAACCGCCAGGCCGGCATCCGAGCCGCTTCCGGATCTCGATGGGACACTATTACGGTTGGAAGGCATGGCCGGCGAATACGGACAACTGTGCCTGGGCGTCAAGAAATAAGTCGATTGCGTATACAATTGGCGCCAATGTCAGCAGTACCGCATTTCTTTATCGTGGGCGCCGCAAAATGCGGAACAACGGCATTGTTTCAATACCTGTCGCAACATCCGTCGGTATACATGCCTGCCATGAAGGAGCCGAAATACTTTTGCACGGATTTGAAAGCAGCAGGCAGCGTGCGCACCCACGAAGACTATATGGCTCTATTCACGGCGGCGCCCGAGCAATGCTTGACGGGGGAAGCTTCCGCCTTGTACTTATATTCCCAGATCGCGATACAACGCATCATGACGCGCAATCCAGAATCAAAAATTATCGTGATGTTGCGCTATCCGGTTGATGCTGCCCATTCCCTCTACGAGGCGCGTTGGGGCTACAGGCACGAAAACATGGCGGATTTCGAACAAGCCTGGCGCGTTCAGTCGGATCGGCTGTCAGGCAAGCATATGCCGCCCAACTGGCCTGACGCCGCGACCCTTCAATATGGCGCCATATACCGCTATGCGGCGCAAGTGCGGCGCGTGCTCGACCTCGTTCCGCAAGAGCAACGCCACATTATTATCTACGAGGAGTTTTTCGCCGATCCTCAACGTCAATATGCAGAGGCCCTAAAATTCCTGAAGCTTCCCCAGGATGTGAACGCCAACTTCGCGGTGGTCAACCCTGCGGTTGGTCCCAGATCATCCTTGCTCGATCGATGGCTTCGCCGGCCGCCGCGTTGGCTCGCCGGTCTGTACACGATGGTCCGGCCGCTGACCCGTGCGACTGGCCTGCACCCGGCAGCGATGCTTTGGAAGTTCAATACTGTGCCGCGGGAGAAGACGGCGATGCGTCCGGAATTCCGTGCCGAGCTGGAGCGATATTTTGCCGACGACATAGCCGAACTCGAAGAGCTGTTGGGACGACGCCTTTGGCGGGATCGCTTGGGAGCGGCCCTTGCGGAACGCGTTTGAGGCGCGTTCAATTGATTTAGAGCCGCTCGACCTCGATGAAACTCTTCAAGCGCGGATGGGAGTCGGGGTAGGCACGGAAGCGCGACCCGACAATCGCATCTGCTTTGACCCGACTGAAGCCCAATCGAGGATACAAATCCGCCACCAACCCGTTGCGCTGAGTGGGGACATACTCCGCTGTGATCCCGCGGGCGCCTGCACTTCGCGCTTCCGCCATGAGCACGTTCATGAGTGTTTCTTCTATGCCGCGCGCAACGACGCGGCATGACATGAGCCAGGTATCAATCTCCCAATCCTCCTGCAGCTTGCGTACGATCACCACGCCGATGACGCCGTGCTGCCCGAAGGCGTCTTCGAGGCGTGCCTGCCAACAAAGAATATCCCGTACGTTCTCCTCAAAGTCGCGGACTTGGATTTCGTTATAGCGGCGGGTGGTCAAATTGAATTGGTTGGATTTGTTGATCAGTTGCACGATTCGACTTCGGCCCACTTCATCAAATCGCGATACGCTGAGCTTCATATTGAGCGATCGCAAATACTCGTCATGATTGCCGATCCTGGTCCGCAATTCGGCGCTCGCCGCGCGAGTCTGATAGCTGGCGGCTCGGCTGCGATCATCAGCGGTAAGGGGCAGGTGCTCAAATACGCCTGAATCGGCGATACGAGCGGAGAACAGGGCAGGTTCGTCGCCGATCTCGATCACGCTGACGAGCGGCAACTCCTGGCGCACGCGCTCGCGTTCCGCGGCATTGTCATCGGCAAAGGCAATCGATTCGAGGCCTAGATTCAGCGCCTCGGCAATGGCTTTCAGGTTGGTCGCCTTGTCTTCCCAATTCGCCTGAAAAATGGCAATGTGTTCCTCTCTCAAAAGCATCTCTGGATGCTTCCGAAACGGTTCGCGCGCGATGGCATCCGTGTTCCTGGAGCAAACGGCCAGAACCACACCTCGCTGCCTCAAGGTTAGGAGGAAGCGCTGGAAAGCCAGATAGGCTTCTCCTTCGGCAGAATTCTGGCCCAGCCGGATTCCGGATACGCCGTCGTCGCCAACAACACCTCCCCATATTGTGTTGTCAAGATCAAACACCAGCGCGCGGCAGCTCTTGCCCGCAATTGCAGCGAGAGTTCTGCAAAGATGATCGGCCACCAGCGGGCCGAGCTCGATGCGGAAGGGGATCTTGGCTTCGTGGAATCGGACCGAATCAATCCAGTTGTCGATCCCGACACGCGATGCGAGCGCCGCCAAATCCCAGATAATCCAGTCGCGTCGACCCGCGCCGTCGGAAATCATGTTGTTGAGCCGCACGAGCAATCTCGGAGTTGAGCCCGGCAGGGCGAGCTCCGAGGAGCTGACATTCGATTCGGTGGCCGGCATGGTGGCCACAATTGCAGGGGCACCGACCGCGCCGCAAATCCCGCGAATCAGGCGTTCGAGGAAGACTTCAGCGTCGCTGAACGCGTCAGCTTCGTGTGCCAAGTCCAGCGGCACACGCGATCCCGGGAAGGCAGCTTCATCGAGCACAATCACTGAGGTATCGAATGGCCGCCCGTCAAAGGTCGTTGTCGGGCCAACTGCCATTGCGATTGCCAGATCGTAAGGAACTTCGACGGCCTCTATCAGGAGGCCACGCGACAAGCCCGCAGCGCGCAGCGGCGCGACGAGGTAGGAGAGAGTACGATTGCCGATCAGTCCGAGGCGGAAATGACGAAGATCCTTGAACCGCTCGGCTCCGGGCAGCATTCGCCGTGCAAGATGTTCGAGCTTGAGATTCTCGTGAGGTCCCAGTGCCTGGTTGGCCAGCCGGCGCGCTTCGATTGCGATGGCGCCATATTCAGCAGGCTCGCTGTGCTCATCAAGAGCCCGCACGCGCCTGTCGAGCGCCGCCCATCGGCCCGACCAGTCCGCCGACAACGGCGATCGCCAGGGAAACCGAGAGGCGGAAACCATGTTCGTCATCACCGCTCAAGCCTCGATTTCTGCATGGGGCACGAGGCTCTGCGTCGTTCCGCTGGCGACCTTCTTTTCGCCGGCCATGATGCAAAAGCGCGATTCGACGATACCCGTGGCTGCCGACACGTGGGTGACCTCGAGCAGTAGTTCTGCCGGCTCGCCCACATAAAGAGGGCGGTGATACTTGATCGACCAGGAGATCGACGTGCCGTTGGGGCCCGGCAGTTGCATGCCGAGCACGTGCGATAGTTGTGCGAGCATGATTCCCCCGTAGACGATGACACCGTCGTAGCCCCGCGATCTCGCGTACGATTCATCGCAATGGACGCGGCTCGCATCCGCGGAAATTGTCTGGAATCCGCGCATTGACGAGTGGTCGACAACAAACCGCCGCGCCGCCTTTTGTCCGACGCGCACGGCCATTACCCTGCCCCTCGCTTCACCTGCATGATATCGAGGAGTTCTCCGACGTTTTTGAACTGCCCAACCTCGGCGGTACTGAAGCGCACCCCGAATGTTTGCTCGATGAGGACCACGAATTGCACGTTCGCCAGGCTGTCCCACTGAGCAACATCTCGCGCTGAAAGAGCCCGAGTCACGGGCCCCGCATATTCATCGAAAAGGTCGCGAACGATCTGCGTTATCTTTTCCAAGTCGCTTTCCACTTAAACTCCCCTTAACTAGATTTTGCGGGCTATTGCACCGACAGAAATTGTCAGTTTCAATTTGCGTGCCCGCTCCAGGGTCGAACCGGTGCAAGGCGCCAACAGGCTGCTTTCGACCACGAAACCGGCCTCAGCGATCATCTCCAAGATCTGTTCGGGCGTCTCGAAGAGATAGAGGTGATCGGGAGCGGGAGAGTTAACCGGTGCATTCAGAAAGATGCGGCCTCCCTCGGCAAGCAATTCGAAGAGAATCTTCAGTGCCCGCTGCGGATGCTCCAGGTGCTCCAAGACTTCGGAAAATGCGATCGATGTAAATTGTTCTCTGGGCGCATCAAACAAATCTGCGTTTTTCAACGAAACCGGCCGCCCCAGGCGCATCGCGGCGAGAGCCTTTTGCGTATTGGCAAGGCTTGCCGCGCTGAGGTCCCATGCCTCGGCAGTCTTGCAGTGACGTGAGGCGGCTGCAAGATAAAGCAACAATCCGTGTCCGGGTCCGATTTCGAGGTGCGTGAAACCGGCCGGGCTGCGGGCGATGAATTCGTCGCGAAAAAATTGCAGAACGTCCGTGTGATTGCGCCACCATAATTGCGACGCGAGCAATCCGTTCATATAGCGCGACATCAATTGCGGATTGGAATAGACCTGCTCATCCGCCTGCGCAAATGTCGACAGCCGGTAGCCGCCGGTGCGCCGAAAGTGCAGCTCCTCATCAAGGACGATTCCGCTGAGCCAGCGATAGTCCTCGCACACTCGACTCAGGTCATCGCCGGCTATTTGGGTCACTTTCTCGGCAATCTCATCGATGAAGGTGAATCCCGCGTCGCTCACCTCCGAGAATCGTTTGACGAGATACGCTTGGTGTTCGGGGAAAATGGCGAGCTGTCGCTCGACGAGCTTTTGGAGGTTCGGGAATCCTGAAGGAATCATGGCGGCGCAGCCCAGGGTTTCTCGCTTGTGAACTGATACTGGATCACATTGCGCTTCATCTCCGAGTTCCTGTCAGCGACATTGCTTCGTGTCAGCCGGTGTTCGCCCCTCGCGATGGACCGCAAAACGTAAAGGTTGGCCGCCGGATTGTATAGGTGCCCGGGATCGAAGTAATTGCTGAAATCCGCGGCAAGTCCCGGGACGTCGTCAAAGGCAAAAATGCGTAAGCCCGGTAAGCCATCCAGTGCCTCAACCAGGCAGCGGCGCAGCAGCAACTCGTCGCCGAGAAGGGTAGGGCGGGCCAGCTGTTCGCGGCTTTTCGATTCTGCTGCCCAATAATAAATTATTGAAGAATACAACGGCATTAAGACATCGACCTCGGCACCGCGGGCGGCCAGAGCGCGCGCAAAGGGCACGAGATTATTGGCGACCTCGTCCATTTGTTCGCAGGTGAGCTTGCTTGGAGTTTCAATACGGGTCCTTTGATGCACGACCATTTCTCTTAAATCGGCCAGCGCCTCGGGGGAGTGCGTCCTGTCATATCGATTTCGATAGCCGTCCTGCTCGCGCGCCTTGCCCCAGCCGCTGATCCAGAGCGGATCGCCGCGCAATACCGCGATTGATAATGCGAGTGTTTGCCAGTTGATTCCGCGAACGTCATTCCACCACACGTCGTCGTACAGGTAGATCGGAAATGACTCCGACATATGTTGGTCTGTTACTGGGATGGCGTAGGTCCAATCAGCCTCGATGATGAAGCGGCGCGCGTGCGAAAATCGCAATACTTGACGCTCGACCGCAGCGCGATCCTTCGCACTCGGACTGCCATAACTCAAATTGAATGCCCGGCCGGTGTTCGGCAGGGCGTCTTCCATCATGCGCGTCGTGAAGAAATGGCCGGGCGAACCACCGATGAAGACCGTGTCCAAATCGGGATCTTTGGCCACAACGCTGGCCAGAAATGCCGTCGAACGCATGGAATAATCGCCGTCTGTCTTCAGCTTTGCCCGCATTCCCCAGCTGTAGATGTTCAGGCAATCGATCACGCACAAGAAAAACGCCAGTGTCCAACATGCCGCTGCCACCGCCATGATGAAAGGCAAGAAGGGTCTTTTCATCAGAACCCCATATATAAAAAGGGTGGTTGGCGGGTAATGTAGTACAGGCAGGTCATGAGCATCGCCGTCATGAGCGCAGTCCAGCACCAGTCGGGGCGCCAGCGAAAGCGCAGAGCCGGGGGGGTGTAGTCCTTGTTGGCGTAGGTCGAAATCGCGGCCCTGTAACGCGCAAGAAGTTGCATTGAATTCGGGAGCAGCCAGATTATTGACAACGCACCAAGCACTTCTGCAGCGTCCTTGAGATGCGGAAGCACGATGTTGGTGCCGAACACGCATTTTAGTAGATGCCAGAAATCCGGCATTGTGGCCGCCCGAAACAATGCAAAGCTCAAGGGCATAAGCAGGAGAAACAGGGCGCGCCCCAATACGCCGCGGGTCCTCCCGGAAGTCCTCTTGCACCAGGCCTTGAAGGGACCGCCCGCTCGTGTCGCTGTCTCAGCGACATACCAGACGCCGTGAACGGCGCCAAATACAATAAAGTTCAATCGGGCACCGTGCCACAGCGCGATCATCTCGAAATTCACGATCAGCGGAAGCCACAGCGAAACGATGTTGGCGGGCAGTTTCGGCCAGCGTGAGCCCACGGCCAAGCGCGTTCCTTGTAACGACAAGGGTGTGTATACGAATCGGCCTATCACGCGCGTCAGCGTGATATGCCAACGACGGTAAAAATCAACGACGCCAACGGCTTTCAACGGTGAGTAGAAGTTCATGGGGAACCGAATTCCCAGCATCCGGGCGCTCCCCAGCGCGAGATCGGAGTAGCCCGAGAAGTCGAAATAGAGCTGCGCGTAGTAGGCCAGCACGCCCAACCAGGCGACGGGCGCCGCGATTTGCCCTTCAGTGCCCATCGATCCGGCAGCGGCGAATACGTTGTTGGCAATCGGCGCAAGATGATCCGCGATGACCATTTTCTTGAACAAGCCCAGGATGATGAGCGCCGCGCCGACCTCAAGGTTCACCCGTCTAAGGCGGCCAAAACTGCCGCCGTCGACCTGAGGTTGAAATTCCCTCAAGTAAACAATGGGTCCGATGACGAGGTGAGGAAAAAACGACACGAAAAATGCATGTCGCAGATATCCTCGGAGCTTGCCCCAAAATGTGCGCATATTGCCCATATAGAGGACTACGCTGGTTTCACGATGGTAGGCATCAACCAGGAAAATTGCCTGCTGAAACGTATAGAACGAAATCCCGACGGGGATTGCGGCGTCGATCAGTGAGAAGTCCCTCTGCGCCGCACGAAGAAGAAAAAGGAGAAAATGATATTTGAACCAAACAAGCGTACCGAAATTGTAAAGTTGGCCCAGATACAGGGCCGCGCGCCGGAGCGACGCTCGCTTGTCGGGCGTAACCAGAATAACGCAAGCTGCGCCAAAATTGGCGGTGAAGGACAGAATCAGAAGGACGAGATAGTAAGTTCCCCACGTCCAGTAAAACAGCAGCGAAATGGCCAGCAGCAGTGCAAATCCCGCCGTGGGGCCAAGGCGAGGTGTGACGCCGTAGAACAGAACGCATGCGACCGGAAGCAGCAGGAACAAGAACACAGGATCCGTGAACAGCATCTTTGCACTGGCCGCGCTTTCGGGCGTTCGCTCGATTTAAGGAATGTCGACCAGTCGCCGGAAGGATTCTGAGCTGCTCAGCAATTCGCCATAGGTTCCGCTTCCCGTGACTCTTCCCTGGTCCAATTCGAAGATCAGATCGCACGACCGCACGGTGCTCAATCGATGTGCGATCAGGATGATGGTGTACCGCCCACGCAGTCTGAAGAGCGTGGCGATCAATTCCTGTTCCGTCAATCCGTCCAAGGCATTGGTCGCTTCGTCCAGGATGAGAACGGATGCATCAGTATATAGCGCGCGCGCGATCCCGATACGCTGGCGCTGGCCGCCGCTTAGGCGCGCGCCGCGTTCGCCCAGCCTGTGCTCGTACTTGTCCGGAAGGGAATCAACAAGTTCGTCGAGTTGTGCCAGCCGGGCGGCGGCAAGCAGCCGCTCTCGGTCGATTGCCGCCTTGGGCACGCCGAAGGCTATGTTCTGGGCGATCGTGGAGTCGAGCAAGAAAATGCTCTGTGGTACATAGGCTATTCGAGATTGCCAGTCCGCGGCGTTCGCGTTGTCGAGGGTGATCCCATCGACTTCAACATGCCCGCCGGCGGGCGCCAGCAATCCTGCGACGATGTCGACCAGCGTGGTCTTACCGCAGCCATTTGCCCCGACGAAACCGACGGCCGTTCTCGCCGGAATACGCAGTGATACGCCGCTGAGCGCAAGTTCCCGATCCGATTGGTAACGAAAGGAAATCTCTTTCAACCGTATTTCCAATTTGGGGCGTTGTTGCCACGAGGAATCGGCAGGTCCGCTCGCGTACTCCCTGGCGCGCGCGATACGCAGATCGGGAGCGATCGCGGCAAATTCCCCTCGGTTGGCGCGAATACCGACCAGCGCCGCGAAAGCCTGCTGCAAGGTGGGCAACAGCCGATAGGCGGCAAATCCCAAAAAGGTCAATTGTCCGAGCCAGGGCCCGACACCGTCCTCGCGCCCTCCTGCAAACAGCGCAACCAGCACGAGACCCGCGACCGCAATGAATTCCATGATGTGTCTCGGGCTCTGGCCTACCAATTGTGTGTGAGCGGCCGCGCGGGCGAATGCGCGGCTCGAATGCTCAAAGTTCACGCGGAAGAAATTTTGGACTCCGAGGACGAGGATTTCTTTGATGGCCGCCAGGCTCTCATTGACGATCTTGGTTTGTTCGGTAAAGAATCCGGACTGTACCTTGCCGGCGCGCAACAACCGATGTCGCATGGACAGATAGATTGCGAGATAGCCACCGGCCAGTGCGAGTACGATCGCCGTACCAAGCGCCGGATTGAGCACCAGGATCGAAATGGTTATGAAAGCTGCCGTGACAATGCTTGTCACCAGTATGAAAATACCTTGCAGGATGCTCGTCGTCACATTGGTCTTGTAGATAATGTTGTTGAACAGAAGCGCGCTTGGCGTCTTGGCGTGAAACACGTAAGGGCGCGACAAGTATTCTCGGAACAACGCGGATTTCATATCGGTGCTGATGTGCCACGACAACCTGGTCATGAGGAACGAGCCCACCGCATTGACCAGGTTGGCGATCAGTACAACCGAGACAAACGCAAGGCCTAGGCCGATTTCGAAGCCGCGACTGCTGGAGAATCCCAGAGCCGTGTACGCCCAATGCATGAACTTGGAGTGATCCATGAGCTGCGGATCGCCCAGTACCGAAAAAAACGGGGCGATCGAAGCAATTCCGGCGACTGTGGAAAAGGCCATCGCGATCGACAGAAATTGTGCCCACAACACCCACCGTCTTTGGCGTCGCGTCAATATGCTCCAAATGTCGAGGAGCAGGGTCCTCACTGCGCTGCAGCCAGCGCGCGCCGGCGTCTGCGGCGCTTGTGTACGACTTCTTGGGTGTCGATGCGCTTGAGCGCGGTGTAGCTCGAATCGATGGACTCTCGTAGGAACTGCAGACGGTTGAATGTCCGCAATATTATTGACACCGTCGGGGCCATGGTTATAGCCCCGATACCCGCGGATCCCACAATTTGATGAACCGTTTGGAGAAATCCAGTTCCCACGGACTTTCATAGCGCTGAAAGCGATACCGCCATGACGCAAGCGCGCGCAGCGCGGACTTGCCCCAATACGGCGAACGGACGTCGGTGATGGTTGGGAACCGGCAGCCTAAAACGGTGGTGAAATCGCGAATGCGGGCGCGCATCCGCGGCGTGAGCCAAGGTACGTCGGTATGGCACCAATAGGACAACCATTGCGGCTCCGCCCAGCCGTCCGCGGTGGTGGGAAATATCAGTGGCGCGCCGTCGCTGTCGCGCAGGTTGCTGACGGCTCGTTCGACCTGCGGATTCTTTGCGCCCGGTGCCGGCGGCAGCGGCGCATAGATGTACAGCATGATCTCCGTTTTCGGGTGAATTCGTTTGATATGGCGGATGAAGTCGAAGGTCTTCTCGGTCTCGCCTTCCGGATCATGCGGCGGCGCCAACATGAAGGACAGTTCGGGTATGACGCCGTTGCTGCGGCACAATTCGATGGCCTGCAGCGTCTGATCCGTGCTGGTTCCTTTGCGCACATCATGCAGCAGCCAATCGCTGGGGGATTCCGCACCGATGTAGGCCATCCGCAGCCGGCTCTTGCGCACCAGAGCCCAGGACTGGGCCGACAGATTAATCAGCGCGTCCGATCGGGCAAAGCACCACCACGGCAGCTGATGCTTCGCCAATACTTCGAGCAGCGGCGCCGTGTCCTGCTCGCGGTCGAAGAAGTTGTGATCGAAGAATTGCACGGCGTCGACGCCCAGATGCGCGGTCAAGTAGTGCAGGTCCTGGTCCAGCCGCGCGGCCGCGGGCAGGGCCGTCTTACCGCGGAACATCGACGCCACACCGCAAAAGGTGCAGCGGAATCGGCAGCCCAGAGCGGCTTGATACCCGGTCGTGCGGCGTCCCAGGAAGGTTCTCGCCAAATAATTTCGCGGATCTCCGGCGCGCTCATAGGGCAGCGTTCGTGTGAGACTGGCTGCGGAAAACATGCGATTCTTGTTGTGAACCACCTGATCCCCCGAGCGCCACGAGAGACCCGCAATTGAAGCAAACTCGCCGCCGTTGAAAATGGCATCGAGCACTTCGCGCAAGGTCTCCTCTCCCTGACCGCGGATGGCATAGTCCAGGTAGGGCGTATTGAGCGCCGGTTCCGCGCAAATGCTTGGAAAATGACCACCCCAAATGATAGGCAGTCGGGGAAACTTCGCGCGGATGGCACGCGATACCAGAATGGCGGTACGCAGCTGCGGTCCGCCCATGACGCTGATCCCGACGGCATCGACCCCGCCGCCGGCGACCGTCCTCAACGTGGTGGCCACAAAATCACGGTCGATGTTTCCATCAATGATGTTGGAGCGGTAGCTGCCATCGAGCGCGGCCGACAGGTTCAAGACCGCCAGCGGAAAGCGCGCGCTGCGTCTCGAGGTAATCGTCGGATTGATCAACAAAATGTGTTTCATTGCCTTCATGACAATTTCTGCTCGGGTACCAGCCAGCGGGTAAACAGCATCTCTATCGGCCACCGATAGTTATCCTTGCCGCAGCGATAGCGGGCCAGCTGCTGCAAGAAGCGTTTGCCTCGAGATACCCGTTTCCAGGCAAGCTCGTGAAAGAATTTGAAACGCTCTATGAGTTCGAACTTCTCGGGCGATACCCAGGGGCCCGGTTCACCGGCCACATAATCGAACTGCGCCCATGCCTCGAGTGTTTCCGGCAAACGAAAGCCGCGGGCAACCGCTTCGATCACCAGTGCGCTGCCGGGGTAGGGTTTGAAATAGTAAATCGGCGTCAGAAAATCCGGGCTCATCGATCGCAGCCGCTTGGCGCAATCCAAGGTGGCCTGAATGTGCGCGTCGGTCTCATCCGGGAATCCCACAATAAAAGGGAAGTGGCCGGCGATGCCGAACTTCAGCATCTTTTCCGCGACCTGGTACACCTGCTCGATCTTGATGTCCTTGCGGATACGCTTTAAGACCTCATTGGAGCCGGATTCGACACCGACCAGCAGCCGACGAAGCCCCGACTGCTTGCATCGCACCCAGACGTGGTCCGGCAGCCTGATCCCCTGGTCCGCGCGCATCGTCGCCGCCCAGGTGATCTTCATGCCGGACTCGACGATGCGATCGGCCATGGCCTCGACGCGGCCGGCCTTGGTGAAAAAGGTTTCATCCTGAAAATTGACGTCGTCGAAATGATAGCGATCCCACAATTCCTTCAAGCGCATCGCCATGCGCACCGGCTCGAGCCCGACCCACTTGCGCCCGTAGACAAAGGGATCGGAACAGAAAGCGCAGCGAAAATTGCATCCCTGCGATGAAATGAAATCGAGCTGGCGTTTGCCCTTGAGCTCGAAATAGCGCTCGACGGGAATCAATCCATAGTCATGCGCACGGAATTTGTCCACCTGCGCCAAATCGCGGGCCGGATTCTCATGGATTGTGCCGTCCGGCAGCCTGATGGTGCAGCCCTCGCATCCCAATAGCGATTTGCCCGCGGCCAGCCGCTGCACGATCTCAGCGAAGGTCTCTTCACCCTGTCCGCGCACGGTCACGTCGACGGACGGCTCGATCAAGCATTCCTTGGCGAACATCGATGGATGCCAGCCTCCCCAGACCACGGGAATGGCCGGATCAGCAGCCTTCGCGGCGCGCGAGATCTTCAGGGCATCGGAAATCGGCGCTCCGGTGAGCACGGTAATCCCCAGGCACAGGGCATCCGGCAGGTGTGACAGCACGGTGTTTTCCGCATCCGGGTCGAGCCTGGCATCGATGGTCACAACCTCATACACGTCGGGGTCGAGCTCAGAGCCGATCGCAAGCAGCGCCAGCGGCATGGTGAAAAACACCGCCTGCGGATTGTAGAGCACGACTTTGCGCCGCTTGAGGCTCATGCCGCCCTCCCTGCCGCCCGTGCAATCTCCAGGCCCGTCTCGGCGGCCCGGGCAAGCGCCAGCAATTCGGCGATGCGCAAGTCGAGCATTTTAGGCCTGCCGTCGACCAGAACCTGCGCCCACTCGGCCTGTGGTGCCGCGCGCAGGGCGCAGTCGGCATCGCCGTAGCGTGCGACCCCATCGATCATGACCATTCTGACGTCCGCCCGCGTCGCGTCCGCAAGCGCCGTGCCGGCGGGCAACACCAGCAAGTCGGCGCGCAGGCCGGGACGCAGCGAGCCACGGTCGGAGAGACGCAGCAGATCGGCGCTGATGTTGGTCACCAGTCCTTCCAAGCTCTCCTCGTCCAAACCGGAGAGTTCGGCGGCGAGCCTCAGCTCTGCGAGCAAGTCGCGCGCGCCGCTCAAGCGCGAGTCGGTGCCCAATGCAACCCGATGGTGTGCGATGAGCTCGCCAACGTCGGCCGTTCTACCGAACAGGTGCAGGTTCGAGGAGGGACACCATATCAATCCCGCCCCCACGCGCTTAAGCCGCGTGCGCTGCGATCGACCGAGCGCGATGCCGTGCACCAGCAGGGTGTTCGACTTGAGGCAGCCGAGCGCATCGAGCCTCTCGAACTCTTGGGCAGCTTCTTCATTCAAGCCCTCGGCGGCGTGCACGACCCACGGCCACTTCGAAGGTGTCGAACGGCACGAGGCGGCTACCTTCTCCTCGCCGTCGATGTAGAGCGAGTGAGACCATCCATATTGGCGCACCACGGATATCGGATAGTCGCCGTGAGCCAGGAAAGGGTAGAGCGGATCATGATGCGCGACCGTGGTGACGCCGCTCAGCAGATTCTTGATGCCGCCGAGCAGCAGCCGTTCGTCGCGTGCCACAGAAACGCCCGCCGCGAATTGCGGATCGGATCGGCGCCGCAGATCGATCTCCGAGATCCAATCGCGCGCATGCTGGTAGAACCGGGGTGATTCATGGGCGGGCAGGTGGTTGAGCTGCAAATGATCGTGTGCGTTGATGAGCCCCGGCAGCAGCCGATCGCCGCGCAGATCAAGCACCAAATCCTCAGGCTCGGGAGGCAGGCCCACCGCGGCAATCCGCGAGCCTTCAACGCGCAGACTGCCTGTGTTGCCGCGACCCAACCGAGCATTTACGAAGGTGATATTCACTTGTTCGCCCGTACAACCAGCACGATCGGCAGCCCGTTCCATTGTTGATAGAAATCCTCGGATCGAGCAAACGCTTCACGCAGTTCGACGCCCACGCGCACTTCGTGCACTGTTTGCACGCGCAACCCCGCGGCGCTCGCCGCCTCGAGCTGCACCGCTAGCGGAAAGTCGCGGTGCGGTACCGAACAGGTTTGCTCATCTTGATCCTTAAATGAGCGCGTCAGTCCCGCACGCGCGGCCTCCGGGTGGAAATCCGAATACAACAAGGTGCCACCCGTGCGCAGCACTCTGGCAATCTCAGACATCCATGGGTATACGTCGGCGGCATGACCCAGCGCAAGGCCGGATATGACGACATCAAAGGTGCCGGCCGCAAAGGGCAGGTGCATCATGCTCGCGCAGACCCTGTTGCCGATGGGTACCTGCATCAGCATCGGCACGCAGAAATCCAGCGCCACCACCTCGGCAGCGTTCGCATCGGCCAGCAATCGCGAATATCGTCCGCTACCGCAGGCGAGATCAAGAGCACGCAAACCCGCGACATTGGGCCAGAACTGCTGCATGGCTCGTTGTTCCGCGCGCATCAAAGGGTTGTGCGGCACGGGTGGATAGAGCGGCGCCCAGCGTTCATAGGCCGCAAGCGTTTCAGCGGCGACATTCATTCGAGTATCGTGCTCTCAATGTGATCCGTGTCCCGCCACATCGAACACACGCAGGTCCTGCATTCGGCGCGTGCTCCGGCGCGGATTGAGCCTCGCAGTGCCGTCATGCGCTCACGATTCAGTACCGTGGTCAAATCATCGTTGGCACTGCTTCCCAGACTGCTGTCCGCGGGCCCCGAGATAAAGAAGCAAGGTTGCACATGGCCGGTGGCGCCGACGACGGCGGAAAATTCCGGTGCGTTGCAGCGCACCGATGGATACGCGCCCAGTCCGTGGATGGCAGCAAAGTACTCCCAGATCCGGCGCAGCTTCTTGGGACTCTCAGCGATGAAACCGGATTGAAATTCCTGCGCGTATTCGAGTTCCATGGTGCTCAAGATCTGGTCGAACACCGGCAAGTCCTCGGGCAGAAGCGCAAGATCGCTCTTGAAGTCGTCCGTGCGCCCAAAGGCGTGAGGATTCGCGACGTCCACCGCCAAAAAGGAAATCTCGCGGGCGCCAAGCTCCCGCGCCAGGGCGACAAACTTCGGCAGCTGCCGGAAGTTGGCGCGCTGTACCGTGACCCGCAGGCTCGGGGCGACACCCTGTGCTGCAGCCGCCCGGATGCCGTCGCAGACGTTATCCAGCGCATCCAAGCCGCGAATCGCCTGGTAGGTTTCCCGATCGGTGCCGTCCAATGACACGGTGATGGCTTGGAATAACGCGCCGGCGCGCCGAGCATGTTTTGCCAAAGACAAGCCGGATGTCAGCAACCATAATTTCAGACCCTGCTCGCGCAGCAGTTCTGCGATGGCTACCCAATCCGGATTGAGCAGGGGTTCGCCGCCCGAGAGTAGGGCCACTTGTGTTCTCAAACGCTTCAAGCCAGGCGCCAGCCGCTTCACGGCGTCGAGACTCATATCGTCGCGGCCGTGACGCCAGTAATCGCAGGTGACGCAGCGCGAGTTGCAGCGCTCGGTCAAGTAAAGCGTCACCAGCGGCAGGCGATGCAGGCGCAGATCTGCGGGCGGATCGATGAAGGCTCGTGCGGACAATCTACCCTCCAGTTCGATTCGCGCAGCCAAAAAGTACTATCGTGAGTACCACTGCGCGGACGTTTGGTTGGGATGCACTGCGATAATTTGCGGACCTGCGCACACCCGAAATGATGTTTTGATCATAAAAAATGAGTGAAAAGGTGGCTTCAACTCTTTGATTTCGCTAAGCTCGCGGCTGTATGAGTAGTGCCCCAGACGGTCTTGAAGTTGAAAAGGTTCACGTGTGGCGCGGTGATCGTCATGTGCTTCAAGGCGTGAGCATCGAAGTGCACCCCCAGGAGCTGCTGCACGTTTCCGGCCCAAACGGCACGGGAAAGACCACACTATTGCGGGTCTTAAGCGGCCTGCTGCGACCGGAACAGGGCTCTGTCTCCTGGCGCGGCCAATCCATCGTGCGGCAGCGTACCGAATACCAAGCGGCACTAGCGTACGCCGCACATGAGCCCGCGCTCAAGGGCGATCTGACGGCATTGGAAAACCTGCATTTTTCCGTGGGGCTGAAGCGCCGTACCCCTCTCGCGGAGCTGCGCGCCGCGCTCGAGCGCGCGGGCGTCGGCGGCTGCGCGGAGCTGCCGGCCCGGGTGTTGTCCGCCGGCCAACGCCGCCGGGTGAGCTTGGCGCGGGTATTGGCCATGCGCGCGTCCATTTGGCTGCTCGATGAACCCTACGCCAATCTGGACGCCGCCGGTTCAGAGCTGGTGTCGGAATTGCTGCAAGCGCACGTGCAGGAGGGCGGCTTGGCTCTCGTCGTCGCACACCGCGATCTGGCGCTGCGCTGCCAAGTGCGGCGTTTGGAGCTCAATTCGTGAGGGTCGGCGCCTGGGAGGCATTTCTCCTCGTGGTGCACCGTGAACTGTGTCTCAGTTTCCGGCGGCCCGAGCAACTATTCCAACCGCTGGTGTTCTTCCTCATCGTCACCACGTTGTTTCCGCTCGGATTGAGCCTGCAGTTGTCGGCGCTGCGAGACATCGCGCCCGGTGTGCTTTGGGTGGCGGCGCTGCTATCGTCGCTGCTGTCGCTGGATTCTTTATTCAAAAGCGACGCCGATGACGGTACTTTGGAGCAACTTGCCCTGAGCGGGCAGGGTCTAACCCTCATCGTGGTGGCAAAAACCGGTGCGCATTGGCTGGTCACCGGACTGGCCCTGGTCATCGTTTCGCCCATTGTGGCGACTGCGCTCGGTATTCCCACGGGCGCGTTTGCGACAATGATGCTGAGTTTGGCCTTGGGCACGCTCACCTTGAGCTGGCTCGGGGCCATTGGCGCGGGCCTGACAATCGGTCTGCGCCGCGGCAATGTGCTGCTTTCATTGATCGTTCTGCCGCTGGCGACGCCGCTATTGATCTTTGGCGCCGCGGCGACAGATCGTGCGATTTCAGAAACAAGCACGGCGGGAGCGGTGTATTTTTTGGCGGCATTATGCGTGTTCACCTGCACCCTGGCGCCTTGGGCGGCAACGGCGGCATTGCGCATCACTCTGGAATAACGGTTGAGCAATCATGTGGACTTGGTTCTATAAACTCGCCTCTCCACCCTATGTCTATGGGGTTGCGGCAGCCTGCGTGCCCTGGCTGTTAGGGTCGGCCGCGCTCGCCATCGGTTGCGGGCTGGTTGGCGGCTTAAGGTTGGCCCCACCTGATTACCAGCAGGGAGAGGCGTATCGAATGATCTATGTGCACGTGCCGAGTGCGATTTTGTCCTTGACCGTCTATACGGTCATGGCCGTGGCGAGCGGCATCGCCCTGATTTGGCGCATCAAGATAGGACATGCGGTCGCAGCGGCCTCCGCTCCCGTCGGCGCCTCATTCGCCATTTTGGCGCTCATTACCGGATCGCTTTGGGGTAAGCCCATGTGGGGCACGTACTGGGCCTGGGACCCACGCCTGACCTCTGAGCTCATCTTGTTGTTTCTCTACGTGGGCGTGATGTCGCTGCGTTCGGCATTCGAGGACCCGCTGCGTGGCGATCGCGCCGCGGCATTGCTGGCGGTGGTGGGCGTCGTGAATGTGCCAATCGTGCATTTCTCCGTCGTCTGGTGGAACTCGCTGCACCAGGGCGCGACGATTGTTAGACTAGGGGCACCCAAGATGCCGGGCAGCATGCTTTGGCCACTGCTGTCGATGTGGCTGGGATTCATGCTGTTCTACGGGGCAGTGCTGTGTATGCGCCTGCAGGCCGAAGTGCTCAATCGGGAGCGCCAGGCGAACTGGGTGCGGGAGGCAATCAAATCATGACAAGCGATTTTTGGTCCATGGGCGGCTATGCGCGCTATGTATGGCCGTGTTATGGAATTGCAGCCGTAGTGCTGGCCTGGAACGTCTGGGCGGCCCGCCGCTATGTGGCCGCGGCGAAGCTTCGAGCGGCGCGGGTACTGGCGATGGCCTCGAGTGAGGCGCGATGACGCCGCGGCGCAAACGCTTGTTCGTCGTGCTCGGCATTTTGGGCGGTGTTGCCGCATCGGTGTCGCTCGCGGTCATGGCGTCCCGCGAAAACATCATGTTCTATTTCGATCCCAGCCAGGTCGTCGAGGGCAAGGCGCCGCTCGCGAAGCGCTTTCGCATCG
>Ga0193726_1000697_pt1 | contig 32151 bp, 24 predicted proteins | sample H2c1metaG_FD_144928 | JGI IMG/M metagenome (GOLD analysis project Ga0193726, IMG submission 144928) | Soil microbial communities from a riparian zone of the East river system, Colorado, United States - H2c1 | ecosystem: Environmental > Terrestrial > Soil > Riparian zone | place: USA: East River... | reverse complement strand
CCGGCAAATCCCCGGCCAGCAAAGGCACCGCCGTGAAACCCTGGGCCGCCGCCATGAAATCCACCCATCGCAACGTGACCGCCGCCTGAAAAATGCCCCGGTCCCGCGAAATGAGCACCGCCGCCGGCATGACCGACCGCTCCGTGGCCGCCGCCGCCGGACATGTGGCCTCCCCCGCCACCACCGCCGCCACCGCCGCCATGGCCACCACCGCCGCCTCCGCCGCCGTGCTGCGCCGATGCCGGCCCCGCGCCTGCCAGGATCAATCCCAGCGCGCTTACCGCCAACAGAACGCCTTTGCCCTTGATATTCATGTGCCTCTCCTTAACCACTCAGCCGCGTGCGGCTGATTCATAAGACATGTTCAATAAGACCCTATCTGTACAACGCGGTTCAGGGCGTTTGGTGTACATAACGCCAGCTTAATTCCGCAGGGCTGCATTGAACATGACATAGGCTGTTCGACCCGGCGCAGGCTCGAAAAACCGGCTATTCGCCTCATTCACGATCACAGAACCTACATAGGCTCTATTGGCGAGATTATCAATGCGGGCGAACTCGCTGAATCTCCAGTGCGTGGACTCCTGCTCAAATCCGGCACGCCAATTCGCCACCCAATAACCTGCCGCCGCGTCCGTGTTGCGGTCGTCGGCATAAATTTTTCCGCGCCCCTGCGTCTCCAATGTGGTCGAAAAGCCCAACGGGCTGTAACTCCACGTCAGCCCCAAATACACAGAATTCCGCGCCACCGCGGGTAGGAAATTTCCCGCAGCCACGGGCAAATAATTGGCCGGCGGCGGCCCTGTCGGATTGCTGAGCGGATTGCAAGGCGCCGCGACGCAGGTGAAGTACGGCTGAGCCACCACCGCTCGAATGTAGGTGTACGCGAATCGACCGCTGAATCCGCCGGCCCACGTCGCATCGGCTTCGAGTTCCAAACCCCGCCGGCTGGTCTCGCCGATATTTTGATCCACGGTACGCCCGCCGGAATTTTGCAGCACCGCCAGTTCATCGACGGTTTTGATGTAGAACACGGCTAGATTCGCGCGCACGCGGCCGTTGCCCGCCTTGATGCCTGCTTCATAGTGGTCGCTGCGCGCGGGTTTCAGGCCGAGATTCAGTCCGGGAAGACTGCCGTCAACCGAGCGATACGCCAAATCATTCAAAGTCGGCGTCTCGAATCCTTTGCCATAGGATCCATAAAAGTTGATGGCGTCAGTTGCGCGAAACGTCACGCCCGCAACCGGATTGACGGCTGAATATCGAACCCCGCTACTCGCAGCGTCGAACACGGCCAAGTGTCCGTGCGAGGTCACATCGACGAGACTGTTGCGCACTCCCGCGACAACTCGCCAGCGCGCCGCGGGGTCCCACTGTGCTTGCAGGTACTGATCGAAATCGTACACATGATTGGCGTCGTCGCGGCGCAGCGCTCCTTGCACGCCCAGCTCCGAGCCGATGAAATTCAGATACCCTTTGCGCGCTTCCGCCAGATCGTCGTAGTTCACGCCGGCGACGAGCAGCAAAGGCATGCCGCCCAGGGTGCGCTGATCCGTCATATGCAGATCGACGCCCCAATACGCCCGATCCAAGTCAATCACGCCTCCGGGATAAAGCGGCGCTGCCTGCTGCGTCGCCTGCGGTATCGCCTGGAACTGGGTCGTGGCGCGGTGTCCGGTGTAAACGCTGGCAAAAAAATCATCCGCGGCGCTGAAGTGGTTTTCGTAAACCGCGCCCAGCTGCTCTTGCGCCAGCGACTTGCGGGTGTTGTAGGCAATGGCGTTCACTCCGGCCTGAGTGGGATCCGCGGCAAGCTGCGCCCGCGTAAGACCCAAAGGATCTTGCACAAACGGCGTTTGCACAGCGTTCGCGACCAGCGTTAATTTCGACGTGTCGCTCAAGGATCCACTGGCCTTCGCATTGAAAAGATTGCGTTCTGCATCGCTGTGAAATCGATAGCCGTCGGTTTGAAAGTGTGATGCGTCGACCACGTAGTTGACGAGGCCGCCGTCTCCCGTCGTCTTCACGGCATAACGCTGGGTATTGAACGTGCCGTACTCGCCCTTGCCGCCTAGAGAATAGCCAGGCTCGGCATCCTCTGTAAAAATCGCGATGACACCGCCCGATGAGTTGCCATACAGGGCCGAAAAAGGGCCTCGCAGAACTTCGATATGACTCGCGGATCCCAAATCAAATTGCGAAAATTGCCCCTGCCCGTCGGGCATGGTTCCGGGAATCCCGTCGGAATACAGCCGCACGCCGCGGACGCCGAAACTGGAGCGGGCGCCGAAACCGCGCACCGACAACTGCAAATCCTGCGCGTAGTTTTGCCGGCTCTGCGCCGATACGCCTGGCACCGTCATCAGCGACTCCGACAGATTGACCTGCAGCTGCCCGTTGCGAATGGTGCCTGCATCGATCCTATCGATCGACACGGGCAAATCGCGGCTTTCCTCGGCAAGGCGCGTGGCGGTGACGACCACCGAGGACAATTCCCCGGTCTCGCCCAGTGCCGCGAGCGGCGCGGCGATGAGCCACGGCAACAAGGCAACAGCGCCGAGGGCCATTCGTCCGTACTGCGTCAAAAGAACCTTCCCGCTGGATTTTGCATTATGTCTGAAGGACCATCCTAGCTCAGTCGCTAAAGTCCGGAGCTCATTTGCCGCTATTTAAGGACTTGAGCAAATCTTCGCACAATCACGGGTTGAACACGGCACGTATCGCACTGATCGTTGCCGCCAGCGTCTCTGCGGCCGGCGCCCGGGACGCTCATTCGGACCTGTCGGTCAGTGCGACGGTTCGCGCCATCGCAAACATCGAGCGTCAATCCGCCCCCGGCGACCTGCAGATTTCCAGCGCCGATCTGCAGCGTGGCTTCATCGATGTGGTACAACCGACGCGCCTCACCGTCCGCAGCAACAGTCCGAACGGCTTTACACTCGAGGTCCTCACCGTCGCGCCGCTGCTCTCATCGATGATCATCGAGGGGTTGAACTCGGATCTCTCATTGGGTGCGGACGGCGGCACCATCGTGCAACGATGGCAGAAGCCCCAGCTCGTCGATCTCTCGTTGAAATTTCGCTTCACGCTCGCGCCGGGTCTCGTCGCCGGCGACTATCCGTGGCCGGTGCGCTTGGCGGTACGTCCGCTCTAGTACGTCACCGTCACCGTGATCACGTCGCTGTAACTGCCCGGCGCAACATCCTGTAGCGTGGGGATGAGCCCGTAGAGCGTTCCGGTCGCCGAGTTGCTGCCGCCCGCCGGCACCGGGAATGGTCCCGCGCCGCCCGCAAAAGAACCGCCGCTGCCATCGCCGACGATCTGGTTGTACGCGGTGCTCCAAAAGATGTTGTAGTTCAGCTTATTGACGCCCGAGAACATTTTTCGAGCCGCATAACTGCCGCTCAAGCCGGTGCTCAAAGAGACATTGACGGTGACATTGGCCGAGCCGGTCCCGCTGCCGTTGCAGGTGATCCTCAATGATCCTGTCGATGCATTGGCCACGGCACTCAGCGGATTGTAAATGCCGAAGGCGATGCCGCTCGCGCTGACCGTGCAGTTGACCGTGGTGGCGGCGTGCGAGACGGAGGCGAGCAACGCCAGCAAGCCTGAGCAAGCACTTGAGCGCCAAGACTTCATTGGTTGCGCACCGTATCGGCGCCGGCATGGCATTGAACGGTGCCCATGTCCGGCAAGGGGTCGTCCGGCGGAGGCGGCTCCAAGCGGAAACGGCAACGCCCGCCGCTCCAATTCGCCTCCGCCGACATGCCGTGATCGTAACCGGTGACATACACCATCCCGTCGAGCACCACCGGAAACTGCACGCCCTTCAACGTCACCACGGCACCCACGGGAACCGCCTTGCCGTCATCCGTGACCAACCGAAATGTACCGCTGCGCACGCGTTCGACCGGGAAGCGCGCAATGACGCCGCTGCGATACGGCGGCGCCATGATGGTGCTGCTGGCCGCGATGGTCGTATCCAACGGCAGGTCTTCCGGCGTGATACTGATGCGATTGGCCTCGTAGGGACGCAGGTTGTAGAGCAAAGCCCTGCCGTTGCTGTCGGTATGTGTGGTGAGTTGGTTCTCGACATACACCGGCACGTCGGCGAGACCCGCGACATCCACCATCGCAAAGCTGCCGTTCACGGAACGCGTGGTACTCAGCTGGCCGTCGAGAAATGTCATCGCACCGGACAGATACGCGCTGCGGCCATCGAGGCCTTGATTGCGCGCCACCTCCAGCTCCAGATCGGCGCTGCGAAACTGCTGGCGCCAGTCCGCGTCGTAATTGCCGGCCGTGGACGCGCTCACGCGATAGCCGCTGCCCGGTCCCACCGGAGGACTCATGGTCATCGAAGCGATCATCTCGTTGGCCGGCGCCCCGGTGCCGCTGCCGCCGACGGCTGCGAGCGTGGCGGCACGCCGGTCGCTTAAGGGCACCACAAAAATCAAATAGGCGCTGGTTGAATTTTGTGCATTACCCGAAAGATCCGCCGCAGTGCGGGTTCGAGTGAGTGTGAGATTGAGAGCACCGGCTCGGCCGAAACTGATGCTCTGAGTCAAACCCAGCGTCTGCTGCGTGGGCGAATCACGATAGGTTTGGCGCACGTAGGCGAGCGACAAGGATCCAAAGCGGCCCAGTCCCATCCCGGTCTGCAGCAGGCTGCGTTGCCGCATCCGCATGGCCGGATTCAACGGTTCGCCCACCTGGGAGAAGTCGCTGGTTGCCCACAAACTGCTGGCGATGAAACTGGTGTTGGTGCCGCGATGTTCAATTCCCACCCCCGAGAGCCAGCCCGATCCGCTCGAGTCGCCGCCATTGGCGGCCGTGAAATTGATGACGCCGATGCGCCCGACACCGAATGCGGCATTCACCCCGGCCGCGTGCGAATCGCCCGCCAGATATTCGCCATGTCCCTCCAGCGTAATGCCATCGGTGATGCCGCGGCGATAGCTGACTTCGCCGAGCATGGGACCGTATTGATTGCTCTGCAATGCATAGTCGTCGCGAATTTTTCCCACATTCACCGAATATTGCGAGAGACCCTGCGCCAGCAGCGTGGTGCTCGAGTAGAAGGATTGCGTGACGACTTGCTCGCGGCCGAGCGCATCGCGCACCACGACGCTGACATCGCCGGTGCCCGAGACCGTGGGCAGCCGATCGATGACGAAGGGTCCCGGCGGTAGTTGACTACTCGTCACCAACTGGTTGTTGACGAAAACATCCACGGTGGAGGGCACCGTGGCGGTGCCGGCGGTGGCGAGCAGTGGCGTGGTCAACAAATCCGGGCGCAATCCGAAATTTCGGCTCCAGCGCACGCCCGCGTAGCGCAACGCGTTTCCCCAGCTGGCGCCGTCGCTGATGGCATCGCCGAGATTCAACGTCTCGAGCGCGGCCGGAAAATCCCGCGTGTAAGTCGTATCCAGCCTGACCACTTTGTTATCGGTACCCAAGCCGCCGTAGCGCGCGACTGCGGTGTTTGTCAGCACGCCGGCTGCGGCAAAAACGCCGAGTTCGGCAAAGGCGCCTCCGCTGTTCTGGCCGTCGATTTGCTGGGCCGAGAGTTGGTAGTTCAAGAACGCGCCGGGCGATGCCGGCGTGACGTCGGGAGAGCGTCGCTCTGCCGCGCTCAGGCGCGTCGTGTCCAACGACGATGGCGGCGCGGTAATGACGGCCCGCTGCGCGCTTTCGTCAATGGTTACCGTACAGCCCTTGATCGCCCGCGGCTCAAAAAAGCGCCGGCCCTCATACAGATAGGGGGCCGTTTGCGGTATATGCAGGCGCAGGCGCGCGAAGTCGTTTTCATCCAAATACAGCCGGCCCTCCGGACCGCGCAAGACGACGATCATTTCCCCGGGCTCGGCATCGCTCAAGGTCACTTGCATGACGGCTTCCGTGAGCCCGGGCGCACTAGCCGCGATTACCATCGGAGCGGCAAGACAGAGTGCCAGCAGCAGGCCGGAATATGTCTGCAGCGCGCTCGCGGTCCGGATGAGCCTTGTTATGGCCACGCGCCAATCCGCGGCACTTAGAGGTCGCTGGGCGCAACGTCGGCGGAAAAATCCCCTTGGTCGCTGTGACCGCGGATCGGGATTGCTCCCAGCCTGCCCGCATCCGCAGGCGGAGTCAGAGTCCAGCTCATTCGGCTGCCGGGCAGCACGTACTTGGAGGTCACGCCGCGCAGCGGCATCAACGAGCCGGGAAACTGCGCCTCGAAATCGGTTATTTGCAAATGCCCGCTGCCGCTATTTGTCGCGGCGATCTCGAGCTGGCCATTGGGAAGCCAGCGTGAAGCCCAGGCCAGCTCTGCATTGGCCTTGCCATGCGCCGGCGCAACGAACACGGGAATGCTCAAACGCAGCGCGACGCGCAAGCCGGTGAAATCCTTGGGCGCTGCCTGCGGCACTTCCTCGAAGATGATGCGATACGTCAGCTCCTGAGCGGGATCCGGCTCGCGCCGCAACGCGACGCGAACGATTTGCTGACTGTTGGCTGCGATCTGCAACACCGGCGGCGTCGCCAACAGCTCGCGAGTATCTTCGAGTTGCTCGGCACCGCTCTTTTGCGACCAACTCACGACGCGGACTTGGACCACGACGGCACTGTCCTCGGCGTTCGTGATGGTGAGCGCTTCGGTGCGGTGGCTGTTGGTGAGCTCAGCTCGAATGGGAGAAATATTGAAGGTGCTGGCGCCCGCCGGAAGCGCCGTTGCGGCACTCATCAGAACGGCGGCAAGAAGCGTGCGCACGGCTAGTAGGTGACGGTGACGGTGATGGTGTCGGTATAGTTTCCCGGTATCCCCGCTTGATTGACCGCATTGTCGGGCACCTTGCCGAACACGGTAACGGTGTTGGCAGTCGCAACGCCCGCTCCGATGCCGCTCTCAGTCTGGCTCCCGCCTGAACCATCCCCGAAAATCACATTGACCGCTGCGGTCGTATACACATTGTATTGCAGCGTGTTGGCGCCGAACGCCATCAGGCGCTGCGCCACGGTGCCACCCGCGGTGGTGCCCTTGTTCAGCGAGATGGTGTAGGGCGTGTTTTTCGTGCACTTGACGCTGATGGTGCTGCTATTCGTAACCGCACTTACGCCTGGCGTATAGGCACTGAAAGCGAGGGTGGTGGCCGTCGCTGAACACGTTGCCAGCAGCGTCTCAGTGACGGAGAAACTCGCCGTGGTGGTTGCGGAATTGGCAACGCCTGCCAACATCGCACCCAAGATCAGCGTCATTGCATGATTCTTGCGCATGAAGATCCTCGAGAAACCAACGCATCAATCGCAGGACGTCTTGCGGCGGCCTCATGCCGCCGCAAGCCGCTGCATCAGTAAATAACGGTGACCGTGATCGTGTCGCTGTAACTGCCGGCAATCGCCGCTTGGTTCGTGGCGCTGTCGGGAAGCTGGCCGAATACCTGCACGCTTGCTGCCGTGGCAACACCCAAGCCTGTGCCCGGAATCGTTGCGGTGCCGCCGGTGCCGTCGCCGAAGATCGTGGCAAGACCAGCCGTGGTGAACAGGTTGTATTGCAACGTGTTGGCGCCCGAGCCCATCAAGCGCTGCGCGAATGTATCGCCGGTCGTGGAACCCGCATTCAGGGCCACCGTGAAGGGCGTATTTTTCGTGCACTTCACGCTGACGGTGGTGTTGCCGATCTGCGGACCGCCGCCCGGCGTGTAGTTGGGGAATGCCAGGGTCGCGGCCGTTGCGGAGCAGGTTGACAGCACCGTGGCGGTCACCGCAAAGGTCGTGGTGGTCGTCGCAGCTGGGGCAGCGCCTGCTGCCAATGCGGCGGCTGCCAGGGTTGCGGTGAGAATCTTGCGCATGAAAAGCTCCTAAAAAAGTTGCCGTTTGACGTCATTGCCGGGAATCCCCGAGTCGCGCCATTCTTGCCGGAAGCAGCGAAATCGTTGTGACCGCCATCGCAGATCGGTCAGCTGGGGCTCAAGTTTTGAGACAATCTGCCGGGGCCATCTCAATTTATGGGCGAATGGGATGAGGGTGGCGTCGCCGACGCGCCGCGTCGCGCGCGGATTTGTGTGAAGCAATTCCGTATTGGCGCTCGCAGTGCTAGCATCCCTGCATCGCTCTTAGGGTTTAGCCTTTGGCAAGATTGAAACATCGTCTGCAGCTGCGCTTCGCGCTCATCGCCGCCCTCGCGCTCGTCATTGCGCAACTCGGCGCGATGGCGCATGCCTATACGCACGCACCGGAAACACGGGCTGTTTCCGCGCAGCAAACGAGTCCTGGCGTTCATGATTTTTGCAGCGATTGCCTCAATTTCGCACCGCTCCTGGCGGCTGCCGGCGCTCCGGCCGCACTGCCCTTTGCCCTGCCGCAGGGCTGCTGTGTTGCGCCACAAGCGCAATGCGGCTCTCCCCCCGATCGCAAACCCCTCCTCGCCTTTCGTTCCCGAGCACCTCCCGCCACGCGTTGAATCCCCGATGATTTTTCGGCCGCAGTTCGCTGCGGTTTAGACGTATTTGGCGTGGAGAGCTCGATTCATGTTTTATTTCAAATTTTTCCGGGCGCCCGTGGCGCTCTCGATGGGTCTTGTCGTTTGTCTGCCGTGCATGGCGCGCGCGGAGTCTGAACCCTCAACTGCCGAGACCGCCGAGGCGGCCGTGTCGGCCGATACGGCCGGCAACGATGGGCCGGCCCTCGATGAAGTCGTCGTGATCGCACAGCATCTGAACGAGGCGCGCAATGGCATTCAGACGCAAACCGGCGCGTCGATCTACACCATCAATGAAGCGGCGATTGGCGCCCAGCCGGGCGGCGACAATCAGCTGCTCAATCAGGTGATCATGCAAGCGCCCGAAGTCGCGCAGGATTCCTTCGGTCAATTTCACGTTCGCGGCGAACACAACGGCCTGCAATATCGCCTTAACGGCATCATCTTGCCGGAGGGCATCAGCGTTTTCGGCCAATCGCTCGATCCGCGCCTGATTTCCTCAATGACCCTCATTACCGGCGCGCTTCCGGCCGAATACGGACTACGCACCGCCGGTATCATCGATTTGAAAACGAAAAGCGGAGTGATCGATCCGGGCGGCTCGGTATCGATTTACGGCGGCAGTCACGGAACGGTCGAGCCGAGCTTCAATTACGGCGGCAGCGCGGGCAGATTCAATTATTTCGTTTCCGGGGACTTTCTGCGCAATGATCTCGGCATCGAGTCGCCGGACGGCCGCTCGAGTCCGGATCATGATCACACCACGCAGTATCACGAGTTTGCCTACTTGGAATACATTCTCGATGAGAGCAACCGTTTGAGCGCCGTTCTGTCGAGTTCGGCGGGCAAGTTTCAGATTCCAAATCGCGGCAACCAGGTGCCAGGCATAACCAACGCGGACGGCACACCGCTCACGGTCAACGGTCAGACCACGTACCCGAGCGATGCGCTCAATGAAAATCAGCGCGAACTGAACCACTTTGCGATCTTGAGCTGGCAGCATTCGCAAGGCGCGTTTGACGTGCAGACCTCGGTTACGGCGCGTTATTCGAGCTTGAATTTCGTACCCGACGCACTCGGCGACATTTTATTCGACGGTATCGCGCAAAATGCCTTCAAGCAGAACGTGGCCTACGCGCTGCAGTCCGATGCTTCGTACAAATTGAACGAGGCGCACACGCTGCGCGGAGGCGTGTTCCTGCAAAGCGATCATTCCAAGAGCTCGACGAGCTCGGCCGTCATCGCGCTCGATGATGCCGGCAATCAGGTGAGCGACCTTCCGGTCAACATTGTCGACAACGGCGCCAAGACCGAATGGATCGAGAGCCTGTACCTGCAGGATGAGTGGAAGATCATTCCAGCCGTAACCGTGAACTACGGCCTGCGGTTCGACAAATTCACCGCGTTTGCTTCGGGCCACCAGGTAAGCCCGCGCGTCAATGTCGTTTGGCAGGCGCTCGACGATACCACCGTACACGCCGGTTACTCGCGCTATCTCTCCCCGCCGCCGTTCGAGCTCGTAGGGACGGAGACGGTATCGAAGTTTGTCAATACGACGGCCGGGGCGGAAGTGCAGCAGGCAGACACGCCGCAGGCCGAGCAGGCCAATTACTATGACGTCGGCGTTCAGCAGAAGATTACCGATCAGATCACCGTCGGGCTCGATAGCTACTACAAGCAGTCGCATAATCTGATCGACGAGGGGCAGTTTGGCGCCCCCATCATTTTGACGCCTTTCAACTACACCTACGGCAAGCAGTATGGCGTCGAATTAACCAGCAGCTTCACCGCCGATGCCTTTACGGCGTACATGAACCTTGCCTGGCAGAGCGCACGCGGCAAGAACATCGATTCGGCCGAGTTCAACTTTGGCGCCGATGACCTGGCTTATATTGCCGAACACTACATTCACCTGGACCACGAACAACGCGTCACCGCGTCCGGGGGCGCGTCCTATCTCTGGGGTCATACGCGCTTCAGCGCCGACTTCCTGGTCGGTTCCGGATTGCGGGCGGACTTGACCTTGCCGGACGGGAGCTCCATTCCGAACGGCGCGCATTTGCCGTACTACGAGCAGGTGAATCTGGGTGCGAGTCATGTTTTCCATCTGGGCGATGATGCCGGCACGTTGACCACGCGGATTGACGTCATCAACGTGTTCGACAAGCGCTACGAAATTCGCGACGGCACCGGGGTAGGCGTGGGTGCACCCCAATTCGGACCGCGGCGCGGACTGTTCTTCGGGATTTCGAAGTCCATCTAGACAACGGGGCAAGGCCCGGGCGCTTAAGCTCGGGCCTATACCGTCTCCAGCGCGGCGTTCAAGTCGGCGATGAGATCATCCGCATCCTCGATGCCGACGGAGATTCGAATCAACGCATCGGTGATCCCCAAGCGATCGCGCGTTTGTTTCGCGACGCCCGAATGCGTCGTGCTCGCCGGGTGCGACATGAGGGTCTCGGTGCCGCCGAGACTGACCGCCAACTTGATGACTTGCAACGCATCCAGCAGCCGAAACGCCTCAGGCTCCCCGCCCTTGACGGCAAAGCCGAAAGTCGAACCGGCGCTCTCGCACTGCTGCTTGAATACGGCGCTTCGCGGATCATCGGCGGCCAGAAAGCCCAGATAATTCACGGCGGCAATCTTCGGATGTGTGCGCAAGAAATTCGCCACCAAAGCGGCATTTTCCGCCGATTTGTGCATGCGCAGCGACAGCGTCTCCATGGAACGCATGATCATCCACGCGGTGTTCGGATCAAGCTGAGTGCCGAGCGCTCCGCGCAGTTTCTTGACGGGCCCAACCGCATCGCGCGAACCGACAACTCCCCCGGCCACCAGGTCCGAATGACCCCCCACGTACTTGGTCAGCGAATACATGACGAGGTCGACGCCATGCAGCAATGGGCGCTGGAAAACCGGCCCGAGAAAAGTGTTGTCCACCGCCACCGGCGGCCGGCCTCCGCTCTGCCGCGAGCCGATCATTTCCGAGACTTCGCGCATCAACTTCAAGTCGACCAGGCTGTTGGTCGGATTCGCCGGAGTTTCGACGATGATGAGACAGACGCGGCCCTTGGATTCGGCGGCTTTCTTGCTCGCTTGCGCGGCGGCCTCCAGCACGGCGCTGCGATCGTGTCCTAAATTAAATCCGACCGCACTGACCCCGAAGCCGGGCAACGTCTTTTCGATGAGAGTTTCAGTGCCGCCGTATAGCGGCTGGCTCATCAGGACGACGTCGCCGGGGCGCACATGAGTCCAAATGACGGTTGAGATCGCGGACATGCCGCTGGAGAACACCGCCGCGGCCTCCCCTTCCTCCCACAGCGCCAGACGATCCTCGAGAACTTCCAGATTCGGATTGTTGAAGCGCGAGTAGACGAGACCTGATGATTGGCCGGCGAGCAGCTCGCGCCTGCCCGAGGTATAGTCGAAAAAATCCTTGCCGTCCTGAGCCGTCTTGAAAACGAACGTCGACGTCAAGAAGATCGGCGGCTTCAGTGACCCTTCCGACAAGCTCGGATCAAACCCGTACCCCATCATCTGGGTTTCAGGCTTGAGCACGTGATTGCCTATTTTGCGCTTATGATACGTGTCGTAACTCACGCTGCCCCCAAGAAGTTAAAATCGTGGCCCGCAATATAACACCGTGTTACTCCTAGTCATCGCATCCGGGGCGTTCTTGAGCACGCTCATGGGCGGCCTTCTCGCCCTGCGCCTGCGCGACAAGCTGCATCTCATCCTGGGCTTCAGCGCCGGTGCCGTCATCGGCGTTGCATTCTTTGATTTGTTGCCGGAAGCGGTCAATTTCGGCGCGAAATTCCACTCTTCAGCCACGATTCTAGCGTGGACTGCCCTGGGTTTTTTGTTTTACCTGGTGCTGGACCGGATTCTGCTATTTCACGGCGATGCCGCGCCTCGCGGCCGATTCGCCGCCGCCGTGCTGTGTCTGCACAGTTTACTTGACGGCATTGCCATCGGCCTCGCCTTTCAAGCTTCCCATGAGGTGGGCATCGTTGTGGCAATTGCGGTGTTGACCCACGACTTCTCCGACGGCATCAACACCATGAACATGGTGCTCAAGAGCCAGGGTAGCCGTTCTGCGGCGTTTCGCTGGTTGCTGCTCGACGCCGCAGCACCGGTGATCGGCGTGGCATCGACCTATTTCTTCAGCCTCCCGGGCACAGCGTTCGGCACAGTGCTGGCTTTGTTTGCCGGGTTTTTTCTTTACATCGGTGCGAGCGATCTCATTCCGGAAAGCTATCATGCGCATCCGAAGTTCCTCACCACGCTCATGACTCTTGCCGGCGCAGCCGTGCTGTATCTGGCGGTCGCACTAATTGGGCACTAGGAATATTCTGGGAGGCTCCTAAGTTCGCGTGTCGCCGCACTTCCCGCCGACGCGGCAACGATGCTGGCAATGGCTGTCCACTGAACCAAGGTCAAACTCTCGGAGAGAAAAACCAGGCCCGCCAGCGCGCCCAGCGCCGGATTCAGGCTCATCAATACGCCAAATGTGCGCGTCGGTATTCGCGGCAGGGCGAACATTTCCAGCGAATAGGGCAGCGCACTCGAGAGCACCGCCACGCCGATGGCGATCGGTAGGATCGCCGGCGAGAACAACTGCGTGCCGCTGTGCGCAAAACCGATGGGCACGATGACGCAGGCGCCGATCGCGGTTCCCAGCGAGGTGATTTGCCCGCCATGGGCGGTGCCGGCGCTGCGCCCAAAGACGATGTACAGCGCCCAACAGGCTCCGGCGGCCAGGGCGTAGCCGACACCGACACCCGACAGCGGCGCCCCGCCAAACCCCAGGGGCAGCAACGCCGCCAATCCCAGCGCCGCCAGTAAAATCCACAGGAAATCAAGTGTGCGCCGTGATGCAAACAGAGCAACGCCCAACGGGCCGGTGAATTCCAGCGCCATCGTGATGCCGAGCGGGATATGGCTCAAGGCAAGGTAGAAGAAGAAGTTCATCAAACCCATGGCGACGCCGTAGATGACGACGATACCCAACTGCCGTTGCGTAAAACGGAGATGCCAAGGGCGCCACACGGCGAGGAGGATCATCGACGCGATCGCCAGGCGCAGTGCCGCCGTGCCGCCAGCGCCGACGATCGGGAACAAACCCTTGGCGAGGGTTGCACCGAGCTGAAAGCACACCATCGCGACCAGCAATGCCGCGATCGGCACAGCGATTGGAAAAATCTTGGATTGGCCGGTACTCACGCTGCCCCTTTCAGCGCATGAGCCAGTATCACTTCTCAGCGGGCTCCGCTGCCTCACTGCGTGCCGCTGCCTCGCTGCATTCCTCTGCCGCACCGCATTTCTCTGCCGCACTGCGTTCCGCCACCATCGCCACTGCCCGCGTCATCGCCGACGCTGCACTGTCCAGCGGATTTTCCGGTAGATGCAGGTGCTTCATGACACGTTTGAGGTTTCGCCGTATCTCATTCAGATGCCCGATGCTCACCGCGGTTTTTAACGCCTCTTTCAGCGGCTGCAAAGGATAACCGCCATAGGCACCCGCGGCCGGTACATCGTTGGTGACGGAAGATCTGCCGGAAAGCGCGACATTGTCGCCGACCGTAACGTGGGCGGTAACGACGGTATTGCCGCCCGTGACGAACTGCCGGCCGATCTTGGTCGATCCGCCCATCATGAAGCCCGCGGTGAAAAAGCCGTTCTCGCCAAGGTCGCAGTTATGCGCAATATGACAGATGTTGTCCAGCTTGGTCCCGGAACGAATATGAGTCGACGTCAAAGTCGCGCGATCGATCGCGCAGTTGCTGCCGATTTCCACGCCGTTGCCGATTCTGACGTTGCCCAAATGCACGATCTTTCGCGGTCTGCCGTCAGAATCCACCGCGTAGCCAAAGCCGTCGCTGCCGATGGTGGTGTGCGGATGAATCTCGCAATCCTCGCCGACCTCGCACGCCGCACCGACAAAGACGTGCGGATGTAAGATGCTTCGCGCGCCGATCTTTGCCGCACTTTCGACGACGCAGTGTGCGCCGATCAGGCACCCATCGCCGATATCCGCTCCGGCGCCGATCACGCAATAAGGCCCAAGGAACGCACCCTTGCCGATGGTGGCGTCGCAATGCACGACCGCCGTCGGATGAAGTTCGCCCCATTGCGTGAATCGCAAGGGCTTCCTGTCGAAGTACTTCAGGAGAATCGCCATGCCCATTGAAATGTTTTTCACCGAGAAGCAGCAGCTCGCGGCGTCCTCGGTGGCGCAAATACGATCGGCCATGCTCATTTGGACGATGAGAATGGCGGGTTGGTGGCGCCGCGCCTCGGACAGTTGCGCGGCATCAGTGACATAGACCAAGCTTTGCGGCAGCGCTTCTTCCGGAATGTGACAATGCGTGGCCGCGATTTCCAGATTCCCCTGGAGGAATGTAAAGATGTCTGAGTGGTGATTCTTGATGGCCCGAGCGCTTAGCATGCTGCTGTCTCTGAAGAATCTTGGCAAATTGATGTATTTATCGAAGAAGGACGGGGGAGACTACCATCGTAAGCAAGCCTGCGCGCGAACTTAACCCAGCGATCGGGCGGATTTCGCGCGAAACTGTGCCCTCGGACACGGTTGGCCTGGCCCGGGCTTTGCTCGGCAAAGTGCTGGTTCGCGACATCGACGGCGTCATCGCAGCCGGCCGAATCGTGGAAACCGAGGCCTATTTGCAACATGATCCCGCCTGTCATGCCTTTGGCGGGATGACGGCCCGCAATCGCTCTTTGTTCCTCGATTACGGCCATGCCTATGTTTACCTGTGTTACGGTACGTCGTACCTGCTGAACGTTTCCAGCGAAACGGGTGGAATAGGCTCCGGTGTACTACTGCGAGCACTCGAGCCTCTGTGCGGTAGCGCACATATGCAGCGTAATGTCGGCCACGTCCAGCCAAAAGACCTGACCCGGGGGCCCGGCAGGTTGACCGCTGCCCTGCGGGTCGACCGGCGCCACGACGGTCTGAATCTATTTACCAATAAGCAACTGTGGATCGGCAGCGATGGTCACAGCATAAAGTCCATCGGCGAAAGCGTGCGCATTGGCCTCACCAAGGGGGCTGATCAACGATTGCGTTTCTTTGTCGCCGGCAGCCGCTACCTGAGCGGCCCACGAAAGCTCAATCAATCCACGGAGAAGTAATGCGTGCTTCCTTGATTTTCGGCGGCCTGATTTTGGCCTCGCTTGGCGCGCGTAGCCACGCCGCGTGTCCTTCGCGGGCGAGCATGGAACTGAAAGTGAGCGGCTCCAGCATCTGCGTGATGCTCGACGATGCCACCCTCAAGGGGCAACAACCGCTGTTGCGCACCTGGATCGATCGTTCCGCCCGCATCGTCGCCGACTACTACGATATGTTTCCGGCGCCCTTGGTTGTGATCAGGCTGCAGGGGATGGATGGCAGCGGCGTGAGCGGCGGCCGCACCACCAATGACTCGGGCCTGATGATTCAAATGCGCGTCGGCCGCGAATCAACCGCAGAAACGCTGGCGGCGGACTGGGTTCTGATCCACGAAATGGTGCATCTGGCGCTGCCGGAGGTTGGCCGAAGCCATGACTGGCTGGCCGAGGGCTTGGCCACCTATGTCGAAGGCGTTGCGCGGGCTCAAGCCGGCAATCGCGACATCGCGGATGTGTGGGCCGAGGACCGCCGTTCCATGCCGATGGGGTTGCCTCGCGAGGGCGAGGGCGGCATGGATCAACGCCTTGGTTGGGGACGCACCTACTGGGGTGGCGCGCTGTACTGTCTTCAGACGGAGGTGGCCATTCGCGAGCAGACGGCCAACCGGGTCGGCCTGCAAACTGCATTGCGCGCCATTTTGAAAGAGACCGGTGGCTATGGCTTCGACAAGGAAATCGCCGATGTGCTGCGAATCGGCGACGCGGCGACCGGCACCCATGTGATGTACGGCTTGTATCAACAGATCAGGGCGACGCCGCAGACCACGGATCTTGATTTGCTCTGGACTCTACTGGGGGTCCCAAGCGACCCGAAAAACCAGCCATTCGATGATCACGCGCCGCTCGCCGCGATTCGCATTGCGATTACCGCGCGGCCCGCGGGCGGCGAGACCAGGAGCCCGCCTGAGCCTAGTGTTCGGAAAAATTAGGCTCGCGCTTCTCAAAAAACGCCCGAACTCCCTCGACGCAATCTTGCGTCTCGAGAGTCATCTCCTGCGCGCTGCGCTCGGCGCGCAGTTGCTCTTGCAGCGAATTGTCGAAGGTCGACGCATGCAGGCTGCGAATCTGGCCGAGTACCGCGCATGGACCTGTCGCGAGCCGGTGAGCGATTGCCTGCGCGCGGACGAGCAGTTCAGCGGCCGGAACGACCGCATAGGCAAGGCCCCAATCCAGCGCGGTTTTGGCATCGATTCTTTCCGCCAGCATCAACGAGGACAACGAGCGGCCGGCACCGATGCGGCGCGCCAGGTGAAAGGTGATTCCCGCATCCGGCACCAGGCCGAGACGCGCGAATGAGGGCAAGAAATAAGCGTTGTCGGCCGCGATGATGATGTCGCTGGCCAGCGCAAGACTCATGCCGGCGCCAACGGCGGCGCCATTGACCGCCGCAACGATCGGAAACCGAAATCCGCTCAAGCGAAGAATCAGCGGATCCATGAAGCGGCGCATTTCGAAATGCGCCCGCTGCCGTGCTTCCGCGGTTTTCAAATCGATGGAATGAAGGTCGAGGCCGCTGCAGAACACATCATTGCTGCCGGTGATCACCACCGCTTTTGCGCCGCCTTCGCCCTTTTGGATTTGATCGAGCGCCAGATGTATGGAACGAATAACAGTGATGTCGATCGCGTTGCTGCACGTCGAGCGTTGCAGTGCCAAGGTCGCGACTCCGTCGGATACCGTGAACGACAATGAACCCATTCGTCTGCCCTCCTCGCCTTTCAGTGCCAGTTGGCCGTGCTCTCGTAAATCTTTGACTTATTTAGGTAATGCGACCCCTTAATCAGGTGTCCGTGATCAGATCATGCCCCCTACCCACGGTCTCCGCAAGCAGACGGCGCCTTTGATCTGCGCTCGCTGCTTACCGCCAGGGTGCATCGCGGCATTGCCTCCGGACATGCTGCTTTGATTCGCATAGAGGGCTAATCGTTGGACTGCTAACGGCAAGCTTGGCAGCAGGCAAGCTTGGCAGCCGGCAAAGGCGGCAGCAGCCAAGCTGGGCAGCCGGCCCGTGATTATCCTGTGCACGCGGCTGTCTGATCCCGCAAGATTCGCCTTCGCAAATTCAAGCCCTTGGTGCCGGAGTTCAACGATGTCGACATTTTGCAGGCGCATGAGCGCACGACCCATGATCCGCGGTGCGCTGCTGGTGATTGCGGGCGCCGTTCCGGCGCTGTCCCAGACGCTGCCGAACGAGACCCCTGCCACATTCGTACCGCGCGTCGAGAGCTTCGACTACACCAAGCGCGAGGTCATGATTCCGATGCGCGACGGAATCAAGCTGCAGACCGTCATCCTCATTCCGCGCGCAGCCCACCGCGCGCCGATACTGCTGAGCCGCACGCCTTACGGTGCGACTTCCCGAATTGCCAAGAATGCCAGCGCGCATCTCAATGCCCTGCTCGATAGCAACGACGTGGCGGATGAGGCAGTGCTCGACGGCGGCTACATCCGGGTGATGCAGGACGTGCGCGGCAAGCACGGCTCGGAAGGCGATTACGTCATGACCAGGCCGTTGCGGGGTCCGTTAAATCCCACCGACGTCGATCACTCCACCGATACCTACGACACCATCGATTGGCTGATCAAGAACATTCCCGAGACCAATGGCAAGGTCGGCATTCTCGGCATTTCGTACGATGGATTTACCTCGCTGATGGCGCTGGTCAACCCGCATCCTGCGCTGCGCGCGGCAATCCCCATCAATGCCATGGTGGATGGATGGATGGGCGATGACTGGTTTCACAAGGGCGCGTTCCGGCAAGACTCCTTGACCTACATTCACGGGCAAGAAGCCACGCGAAGCAGCGATATTTCCTGGTGGACGGATCACTACGATGATTACGACACCTGGCTCGAGGCGGGTTCGGCGGGCGAGATGGCGCGGCGTCACGGACTCGAACAAGTGGGCTTCGCCGCCAAGGTCATGAAACATCCGGCATACGATGAGTTCTGGCAGGATCAGGCGCTCGACAAGATCCTCGCCAAGCAGAAGGTCAGTGTGCCCGTCATGCTGGTGCACAGCCTGTGGGATCAGGAAGACATCTACGGCAACATCGCGCTGTACAAGACACTCAAGGCGCAACAGGCCGACACCTCGAACATCTACCTGGTCATCGGCCCGTGGTTTCATCACCAGCAGCGCCTCGACGGCAGCGCCATCGGACAAATCCGCTTCGGCAGCGATACCGCGGAATATTTCCGTAAAAATCTGTTGTGGCCATTTTTCGACCACTATCTGAAGGACGATGCACCGCCGCTGCCCATCGCGCAGGTGACGGCCTTTGAGACCGGCTCGAATCGATGGCAAGGGCTCGCGACATGGCCGAGCGGTTGCGACACCGGTTGCGCCATTCACACCCAGAAACTGTATCTGCAGAGCGGCGGCACTCTGCGCTTGAGCGCATCGCCCGACTCGAATTCCACTGCTGAGGCCCGTGCCCCGGCCGAGTTTGAATCTTACGTGGCGGATCCGGCGAAGCCGGTGCCGTACATTCCGCGGCCCATCCATATCGGCGGCGAGGACGGCGCGACGAGCTGGCAGACCTGGCTGGTCAGCGATCAACGCCACGTCGCTTCGCGCACCGACGTATTGAGCTTTTTCACGCCGGTGCTGACTGAAGCTTTGAAAATCAGCGGCGAGCCGATCGCCAATCTCATCGCGGCGACCACGGCAAGCGATGGGGACTTCGTGGTCAAATTAATCGATGTCTATCCGGATGAGGTGGGCCGCGAGCCGCGCTTGGGCGGCTATCAATTGATGGTGTCGGCCGACATCCTGCGCGGTCGCTACCGTGATTCCTTCAGCAATCCGAAGCCGATTCCCGCAGGTCGTCGGCAGGTGTTTCGCTTTGCACTGCCCACCACCAACCACGTGTTCCTCGCGGGTCACCGCATCATGGTGCAAGTGCAATCAAGCTGGTTTCCGCTGTACGACCGAAACCCGCAGAGCTACGTGGAGAACATCTTTTTTGCCAAACCCGCCGATTACAAGAAAGCGACCATTAAAATATTCGACGGCGGGTCCGCGGTGAGCTTCGTCGATTTGCCGGTTGTGCAATCTCTCATGAACCGCAGACCTTGAAACGAAAGCGGCCGAGCAATGCTCGGCCGCGGTTTTGCGTTTGCGTTTCGACTATTTTTCGTGCTCGCCTTTCTTTTCCTCAGGCTTCGGACGCTGCGGCTTCTCGGCTTTCGGTGGTCTTGCGCCGCCCGGCTGACCTTGTCCTTGGGTGCGAGCCGCACCGTTCGGTTGCCCCGGTTGTCCGGGCTGGGCTTGGCCGCGAGCCGCACCGTTCGGTTGCCCCGGCTGCCCAGGTTGTCCAGTCAGTCCTTGGGTGCGAGCCGCGCCGTTGGGTTGCCCCGGTGTGCGTACAAAGCCGTTCGACTGGCCTGGCTGGCCGGGCGCGCGCGCGCCGTTCTGCTGCCCGGGCTGGCCCGGCGTGCGCGCGGCTCCCCCTGGCGGGTTAACGGCGCCTCGTGCGCCCACCACACCGGTTCCGTTGAACGCTGCGGGTCGCGGCGTGGCCGCAATAGCGGGATGACCACCGTTGGCGCGCGCCGCCAGCGCGGGATTTCTGATCGCCTCTTGTACGTGTTGGTGTTGCATTTGCGTGGGCGGCACATGCTGTTCCGCTGCCGCTGCTCTCTCCTGCGGCGTCCAGTTCGCGCGTGTGCCGCCGGGGCCGCCGTTGTAGCTCACTCGATTAACGGTGACATTGTTGACGACAGTTTCGTTGTAGGTGTTGTGAATGACCGTCACGTTCACATTGTTGACGGCGCGGTTATAGGCGAATGAATTGCCCACCCAGCGCCCGCCGGCAAAGCCGACACCTACGTAGCCGTAGCCGTAATTGACGCCGCCGTAGTAGCCGATGTGCGGGCCCCAGTAGCCGCCATGGAAGACGTAGACCCCGCCTGCAAAGCCCCAGTATCCGGGCGTCCACAGCACGCCGACTCGCGGCGGCTGCACCCAGGTTCCCGGGACCCAGTAGTACCCGCCTCCGCCCCATCCCCAATATCCGGGCGTCCACATGTATCCCTCTTCGGGACAGGGAGGTTGTTCGTACTCTGGCAATGGAGGCGGTGCCTCATTCGCCTGCACGTCGCCGTCAGCAGCCGCCGGCTCGACATAGGCGGGCGGCGGCGGTGGCGGCCGTTCGTATACCCGCGGTGGCGGTGGCGGTGGTGGGGGCGGCGCTACCACGCATCCTCCCAGCAGCGTCGCTGCAGCCAGAGCCAGCGCCGTGCCGGCCATAGAACATCTTGAACCCAAAGGGTTTTTAAAGGTAAGCATCATGACCCCGTTTTGATGTTGATACTTCAGCGTACTGACAAGAACGCTGTTCGTAGCACCATAACGTCACAATTCCCGGATTGGCCACTTCTGTGAAGGGAATGTAACGCGCTTGACTGCGCCGCCAAAGAAATGTCGCCTGTTCCAGACAGGCTCGATGGCATTGCGCCTTAAGTGTCGATAGCGCGCTTGTAGGTCTCGGGCAGAAACAGCAGCCCCAATACCAGGGTAATGCCGGCAACCACAATGGGATACCAAAGCCCATAGTAGATATTGCCGGTAGCCGCCACCATCGCAAATGCCGTGGTCGGAAGAAAACCTCCGAACCAGCCGTTGCCGATGTGATACGGCAGCGACATCGCGCTGTACCGGATTCGCGCCGGGAACAATTCCACCAGCAGCGCGGCAATGGGTCCGTAAACCATGGTCACGTAAAACACCAGGACGAACAGTATCAACACCACCATCGGCTTGTTGATGGCCGCGGGATCCGCCTTGTCCGGGTAGCCCGCCGCTGATAACGCGGTCTTTACTTGCTTCTGGAAAGCCGCGATGGCTGCTTTGCGGTCAGCGCCTTTCACAACTTTGGGGTCGGGTGCAGTAAACGTGTTGCTGCCGCTGCGAATCTGCGCCACGGCTCCGGCGGGTGCGTCTTCACGTTGATACGACACGCTGGCCTTGGCAAGAAAACTCTTCGCGATGTCGCACGAGGTCGAATCGAAGGCATTTTTTCCGATGGGGTCGAACTGAAAGGAACATTCCTTGGGATCCGCGACCACGGTTACCGGCGTCGAGGACTGAGCCGCGTACAGCGCCGGATTGGCATAACGGGTCAATGCCCCAAACAGCGGGAAGTACGTGAGCATGGCCAGCAGACAACCCACCATGATGATGGGCTTCCTGCCGATCTTGTCGGACAGCCATCCAAAAAAGATGAACCCCGGAGTGGCCAGTACCAGCGCGATCGCCGTCATGATGTTGGTGGTGGCGCCGTCAACTTTCAGCGTTCGCTCGAGAAAGAACAAGGCGTAAAACTGACCCGTGTACCACACCACCGCCTGACCCATGACTGCACCGAGCAGGCTGATGAGCACGATCTTTAAGTTCGGCCAGCGGCCGAACGCCTCGGTCAGCGGTGCTTTCGACGTGGTCCCCAAATTCTTCATCTTGACGAACACCGGGCTTTCGGAAAGCTGCATGCGAATCCACAGGGAAACGCCGAGGAGAATGACGGAAATCAAAAATGGTATGCGCCATCCCCAAGCCTTGAAGGCATCCTCACCCAGATTGGTGCGGGTAACGATGACGACGATCAACGCGCCGAACAGGCCGAGCGTGGCCGTGGTCTGAATGAAGCTGGTAAAGAATCCGCGCTTTCCTTGAGGCGAATTTTCCGCAACGTAGGTCGCCGCGCCGCCATACTCGCCTCCCAACGCCAGTCCCTGCAGCAGGCGCAACGCCAGGAGCAAGACCGGCGCGAGCACGCCGGCTGTAGCGTAATTCGGCAGGAGTCCAACGGCGAAGGTCGAGCCGCCCATGATTCCCATGGTGATGAGAAATGTATGCTTGCGGCCCACGAGGTCGCCCAGCCGTCCGAACACCAACGCGCCGAATGGACGCACCGCAAAACCCGCGGCGAACGCCGCCAGCGCGAAGATGAATCCGGTGACCTCGTTGACGCCGGAGAAAAATTGCGAGCTGATGACGCTGGCAAGCAGGCCGTACAAGTAGAAGTCATACCACTCGAATACCGTGCCCAAGGATGATGCACCGATAACGAGCCATTGACTCTGTGTCCCTGCCGTTGATTTCGGCAAGCCTGCATCTGCGGACGTGGTCGCCATGTTGTTCCCCTGCTTTTTCTTAAAAACGTGCGTCGCAAACTAAAAGAACCATGTTGAACGGACCTTTGCTTACTGGTGCTTGAGCGATCCTGCCGTGATGACGGATCGCAGCTCGGTCAATTTCGCCTTGATGGCCTGCGCATTATCCGGCCCCATGCGAATCAGCAGCTTTTGCCCTGCGGGCCGCGCCTCGAGCGCCGCATCGGCAAAGGTATACATGACATTGGGGCGTACCAACCGGATCGGCCCCTTCGGCTCCGGCGTTGCCAGCATGACATCGATCACTTCAACCAGGCGATCGTTGAAATAGCCGTTGGGATAGCCCAGATTTTGATACGACTGCTGAAACAAGGGATAGAAGTGAATGTACACCGCGCCCAATTGCTGCACGTCGAGTTTGCGTATCGCCGCCACCAGCGGCTTGTAGCGTTCGAAATTCCGCTGATTGAGCGTGGCCTGCAATTCATCACCGTCGGCGGCAAATGATCCCGCGACGGCGTTGACGGGCCGCTTGTCCACGGCGACTTTTTGTCGGGGCAGATTGTCGATGGTCACCACCATCTTGCGGATCACATCTTCCGGCACCAGGTAGTCCTTGACGGCGTCGGCACCGGCAAGTTGGGCGAGTGCATCGCGCAGGGGCGGATCACTGTTGGACAAGTCGGGCAAGGGCGCCGAGGCCGCGGCATTCCCAGAGGCGTCCGGCAAGGGATGTGCGATTGAGGGTCCTCCGGCTGCGGGAGCCGGGCTTGGCGCTGCGCCGGGTGCGGCCGGCAGCGGCACATTGCGGCTCTTGAGGTAGTAGACGCCGCCCGCCGCAAGCACAAAGATCAAGGCCGCTACGCCGACAATCGGTTTATTGACCATGCATTCTCCCGCCCTTATCCCGCAGCATTGAGCATACGAAGTTGCAGCTCGTGCCGGCGATAGTCAATGATCAGGGTGTCGAGCAGCCCCAGGGTGTCCATGCCTATCAATATCGCAGGCTCGCCCGTCAGCCGCCACTGTTTGAATATGTACAAATCGCCGAACGTCACGCCGGGATCACGAATGGAAATGGCGCCCAAGCCTATGGCCGGCGTGTCCATCATCTCTCCCATTTGAACATCCTTGGTGGCGCCGACGATCGTGTCGGCTTTGCTCCGGGACAGACCGCTGATGCGCGACAGCGCGTCTCTCAGCGCAAGATTGGCGATGGTGACTTGTCCGCCCGTATCGATGATTGCCTTGCAGCGCACTTGGCCAACAAAGGCGTCCACCACCACTAAAGTACCGCGCAACGAGTGAAACGGCACACTGATGAACCCGGGTGCGGGGCGCTCATTCTTCGAATAGGCAATATTGATTCGATCATGCCGAAAATCGATGAAGATTCGCTTGCCGATCAGGCCTTCGGAGCCCAGTACGCCTTCAGCACCACCCAGGGCGTCCGGCACAATGGGCAAAATCGTCTGATCGACCGCCACGTCGCCCACGCTCAAGGTGTCCACGCGTATGGTCGGTACGGTGGCAAATCCGGTGACGCCGCGCAGGATCACCGGCGGGGAACGGTCCGTCGGAATACCCAGCGCCAACGCGACCAGGGCAGTAATCGCGCTGTGGCTGGCCCCGGTATCGAGCACCAAGCGGAAGGGTCCGCGTCCATTGATGAACACCGGCGCCCAAATGCGTCCGATCTGGTCGCGGCGCGTCGGAGAGACGTAGCGCGGCTCGCGTGCCTCAACCATGATTTCGGTCAACTCGTCGATGGGGTCGGCAACCGGCGTCGCCTTCGGTGACACTTCAGGAGCGGTCGCACCCGTCCATCCAGGCCAGCCTGCCAGCGCGCCCACTACCAGCGATGCACCGAGCCAGCGCACGCGATGCTTCGATGGCGAAAACAATGTCCGTATTATGTCTTTCAAGTGCCCGCCTCAACGCTTCTACGTCGTTATGTCGTCGTCGATCGCCTGCCCCGAAGAACTGTCACAGTCTGCCGTATGCAGCATAGCACCGCGCTTCCTGCGCACCAAAATACTTGGCCCGCGCCTCAAAACCGCTCTGTCTCGGCCTCTCATGCCTGTGCGATCATAGCCAGCCGGAGGTAAACGTGAAGACCTATCAAAATTTAGCCGAGCTGCAAGCACTGGTCGGTTCCTCCATTGGGACCAGCGACTGGGTCAGCATCGACCAGGGGCGGATTGACAAGTTCGCGGACGTGACCGGCGATGATCAATGGATTCATGTGAACCCTGAGCGCGCCGCCGCCGGCATGTTCGGCAGCACCGTCGCGCATGGTTTTTTAACCTTGAGTTTGCTGCCTTACTTCATCCGCAGTTCGCACCAAGTCGGCGGCGCGCGGATGTCGGTCAACTACGGCCTCAATCGCGTACGCTTCCCGGCACCGGTTCCTGTCGACAGCCGGCTGCGAGCACACTTCAAGCTGCTCTCATTCGAGCCCATTGAAGGTGGTGTGCAACTCATCACCGAAGTTACCGTCGAACGCGAGGGTCAGGCAAAGCCGGTGTGTGTGGCCGAGAGCGTCGGCCGACTCTATACCTGATTCGGCTGCGGCTCCGATAGCGCCCGGACATGGGCCACCGCGCTGCGGCCGAGCGCAGATAAGTTGTAGCCGCCCTCGAGCATCGAAACCATGCGGCCTTGCGAATGCCTGGCGGCCACTTGCATCAGTTCGCGGGTCATCCAGGCGTAATCGGCTTCGACGAGCGCCATGCCCCCCAGCAGATCTTCCTTGTGCGCGTCGAATCCGGCGGAAATGAAAATCATCTGCGGCATGAAGCTCTCCAGCGCCGGCAGCCATTGGGTTTCCACCGCTTTTTTCACGGCGACGCCGCCGCTGCCCGCGGCCAGGGGCACGTTGATCATATTGGGCGCGGGATTCGACGTGCCGCTGTAGGGGTAAAAGGGATGCTGAAAAAAACTCGTCATCAGCACCCGTTTGTGCCAGTGGGTGGGGCTGAACATATCCTCCGTACCGTTGCCATGGTGCACGTCGAAGTCGATGACCGCGACCCGCTCGAGTCCCTTTTTTTCCAACGCATAGGCCGCCGCAACGCCGATGTTGTTGAAGATGCAAAAGCCCATCGACCGGACTTGCGTGGCATGATGACCGCAGGGGCGAACTGCGCAGAACGCATTGAGCGATCGGCCCGCCACGACCTCATCCACCGCCAACACCCCGGCGCCCGCCGCGCGCTGCGCGGCGGCCAAGCTGAACGGGTTCATTGCCGTGTCAGGATCCAGCTGTACATAGCCTTCGCTGGGTGCATTCTCGAAAATCGCGTCCACATAGCCTGCGCGGTGCACCCGCTTCAGATCGTCGGCGCCCGCCAGCGGCGCCTCGAGACAGCGTAATTCGCTGAGCAATCCCGACGCGCGCATTTCCTCGTTGACGGCGGTCAATCGGTCGGGAGATTCCGGATGTCCCGCACCCATCTCGTGACGCAGGCAATCAGCATGAGTGATGTAAGCGGTATGCATGGTTCGATCTTACCCCGTAAGCCCGGAAGCCCGTTCCCTGATCAGCGCCAACACCGCATCGACCAGCGGGGTTTTCACCGCCGTGAGCCGGCCCAATTCCTGCACCACCCCGACGAGCGCGTCGATTTCGAGGCTACGCCCGCGCTCCAGGTCCTGCAGCATCGACATCTTATGGTCGCCCGCCGACGCGGCACCGGCAAGCCTTCGATCCATCATGTCGGTCGGAATGTGCACGCCGAGCGCTTCGTTGACCGCTTGCGTTTCCAGCATCATGGTTTTGCACAAGGCGCGCAGCTCCGGATTGCCGATCATGCGGCCCAGGGTTGCACCGGTCAGCGCACTGATGGGATTGAAGCAAACATTGCCCCACAGCTTCAACCAAATGTTCCAGCGGATATTGTCGCGCACCGGCGCGTCGAATCCCGCGTTGGTCAACACATGGCTCAATTCCTCCACTCGATGGGTTCGGCTGCCATCGGGCTCACCGATGATGAAGCGATTGAACTGGTGGTGTGCGATGACGCCCGGCGCAATGACTTCGCATGCAGGCTCGACCACACAGCCGATGGCGCGCTGCGGCCCAATGCTTCGCCATTGGCGCCCACCGGGATCGACCGTCTCCAAGTACTGTCCCTCGAAACGGCTGCCGCTTTTGTAGAAGTACCACCAGGGAATCCCGTTCATCGCGGTCACGACCGCCGTATCCTGCTTGAAAAGCGGGGCAAACGACTCGGCGCATTCGAAAGCTTGATGCGTTTTCAGAGCGCAGATCACCATGTCCTGGGGACCAAACGCGCGGGGGTCCGAATCCGCGGGCACTCTGGCCACTTTCTCGTGGCCTTGGATGTGCAGCGTCAATCCCCGCTCTTGAATGGCCTTAAGGTGAGCGCCGCGTGCAATCACGCAGACCTCATGGCCTGACAGCGCCAGTTCCACCGCGAGGTACCCACCGATCGCGCCCGCGCCGTAGATGCAGAACTTCATGCCGCAGAGCTTAGTTCGCGGCTCCCGACAACGCCACCCTATCGTTGGCGAACACTGCCGTGTGAATGGCCACGGCAATTTCGTGCTGCGAACATGGCTTCGCCAGTCTCGCTATCCCCAAGCTCAAAGGATCGACCGGCAGCTCCGCGTAGCCGGTCGCCAGGATGATCGGCAAGCCGGGAAATTTCTCTTGAATGCATCCGGCAAGCTGCAAGCCGGTCATGCTCGGCATGGCATGGTCCGTCAACACCACGTCGACTTTGAGGCCGGAATCCAGCAGGTTGAGCGCCTCGGCACCGGAATGCGCCTCGACCGGCGTGTGGCCCAAGTCCAAAACCATCGCGGCGGTGCCGGTCATGACGAGCGTGTCGTCATCGACGATGAGTACTGTGCACGGCGTGGTCACGAGCTTGCTCTGGGTTGCCGACTCCGGCGCGCGCATGACCAGTGCGGGCGCACAATTGGCCCTTGGCAACCACAGCTCGACGACGGTCCCCGCATTCGGCTCGCTGCGAATCCGCAACAGCCCGCCCGATTGCGCTGCCAGGCCGTGCACCATCGACAAGCCGAGGCCTGTCCCCTTGCCAGGCCCCTTCGTGGTAAAGAACGGCTCGGTTGCCTTGGCCAGGGTGGCTTGGTCCATGCCGACACCCGTGTCGATGATGGTGATTTGCACATACTCGCCCGGCGGCAAGGCGCCGTCGGCAGTTTCACTGAAAGACTTGGCGACGCCATTGGCAGCGCGCCGCCAAGAGCTCGCCGGCCCCACGGTATTCGCCTCAGCCGTGATCTTCACGCTGCCGCCCTCGGTCATCGCGTCGCGCGCGTTCAAGGCGACATTGAGCAGCGCCAATTCGAGTTGATTGGCATCCACCAAGACCGGCGGCAGATCATCAGGAAACTCGCTGCCGAGCACGATCCCATGCCCGACGGCGCGTTTCAGCAGTTCTTCCATGCCGCGTACGAGTTGCGCCAGGTCAACGGCCTGGGGCTTGAGTTCCTGGCGGCGGGAAAATGCCAGCAGCCGCTGCGTCAGCGCCTTGCCGCGATCCGCGCCTTGGATGGCGTTATGCAACAGCCGGCGTATTTGCGGATCCTCGGGCAGCCGCTTCTCCAATAGCGTCAGGCTTCCGAGCACCGCCATGAGCAAATTATTGAAATCATGTGCGACACCGCCGGTCAAGCGGCCGATCGTATCCATTTTCTGCGCCTCGAACAGCTGCGCCAGCGCGAGTTCGCGTTCGCGCGTGCGCTCCTCGATCCGCAGCTCGAGCTCCTCGTTGAACCGCCGCAACTCCGCGGTGCGCTCCTCGACGCGCCGTTCGAGGTCGGCGTTGAACTGTTCGAGCTGGCGGGTTTTCCGGTACAACTCCACGAATACCTTGACCTTGGCCCGCAACAGCTCAGGGACCACCGGCACCGGCACGTAGTCCACGCCGCCCGCCTTGTAGCCGCGCAATTGGTCGATGTGCGCCATCATCACGGCGGAGACGAAGATGATCGCCGTGTTTTGAAATCGCGGGTGTTCGCGGATCATGGTGGCGAGCTCGAATCCATCCAGATCCGGCATGCACACATCGATGAGAATCAGCGCCACCTCATTTTTCAGCAAGCACTCGAACGCTTCGCGCGCCGAACTTGCCTTGAGCAGATTTTCGCCTATCTCAGCGAGCACGACCTCGTGGCTCAGCAGCTTCGCGTGCTGATCATCCACCAAGAGAATATTCACCTTGTCGGAGGCGCTCATGTTTTCTCGCTAGCGATGCAGCCACATCCGCAAAGCAGACATCAATTGCTGGATGTTCACCGGTTTCGCCAAATAGTCGGAAGCTCCCGCCTCGAGGCACTTCTCGCGATCGCCCTTCATCGCCTTCGCCGTCAATGCGAGAATCGGCAGGCGGCGATGGGCGGGATTGGCGCGAATCGCCTGCATGGTTTCGTAGCCATCCATGCCGGGCATCATGATGTCCATCAGCACGATGGCGACATCGGGCCGCGCGCCCAACACCGCGATTGCCTCGCTGCCGGTCGTCGCGGTGAGCACTTCCATGCCGCGCCGCTCGAGCACACTGCTCAAGGCAAAAATGTTTCGCGCATCATCGTCCACCAGCAGCACGGTGCGCCGCATCAGGTCTTCGTCGGAACTGTGCAGGCGCTCCAGCATGCGTTGCTTGGCCAGGGGCAGATCGCCCACGACGCGATGCAGGAATAGCGCGGTCTCATCCAACAAGCGCTCCGGCGATTCCACCCCCTTCACCACCACGCTGCGCGCCATGGTATGTAGTTTGGCGTCCTCATCCGGCGAAAGTTCGCGGCCGGTGAACACCACCACCGGAATATCGCGGAGCGATGCATCGTCGCGAATCCGCTCCAGCACCTCGAACCCGGACATGTCCGGCAGCTTCAGGTCGAGCACGACGCAATCGATTGCAATATCCCTGAGCTGCAGCAGCGCGTTCGCGCCTGAGTCGACCGGTATGATCTCGATGTCCTCCGAGCCCAGCAACTCCGTGACGCTGCTGCGCTCCGCCGCGTCATCCTCGACCAGCAGCAAACGCTTGCGCCGCGATTTTGCGTAACCTTTGATGCGCGCAAAGGCGTTCTCCAACCCCTCCGTGGTCGTCGGCTTTTGCACGAACGAGAACGCGCCTCGCGCCAGACCGTGATGGCGGTCCTCATCCAACGTGACGATCTGCACGGGGATGTGCCGCGTCGTGGGATCTTGCTTCAGCTGGCTCAACACCGTCCAGCCGAGCATGTCCGGCAGGAAAATATCCAACGATATCGCGCTGGGATGATGCGCACGGGCCAGCGCGAGGGCGTCCGCGCCGCGATACGCAACCAATACCTTGAATCCCTCGTCTTTCGCAAGATCGACCATGACGCGCGAATAGTGCGGATCGTCCTCGACGATGAGCACGACGCTGTCATGCGGCGCGAGATTGTTCCTGTCATCGATGATGGGCTCGGCCGGCCGCTCGGCGAGGCGTAATTGGGCCATCGCGCCGCCATGGGCAGCCGGCGCACTCTCGCCGGGTGCGCCGGCCTTCGCGGAAGCGCCGCCGAGATAGGTGAGCGGCAGATACAGCGTAAAGGAACTGCCCGACCCGGGCGTTGAGCGCAATTGAATTTCGCCCCCCAGCAGATTGGCAAGCTCGCGGCTGATCGCCAATCCCAAGCCGGTGCCGCCATATTTGCGGCTCGTGCCCGCATCCGCCTGCTGAAACGCCTCGAAGATGATGCGTTGCTTCTCGGGCGGGATGCCGATGCCGGTATCCGACACCTCGAAGGCCACCACGGACGGCGCATGCTTCAATATGGGATGATCGGCGTTCCAGCCGCTCGCCGCCTGCGACACGCTGAGTTTCACGCCGCCCTCCGCCGTGAACTTGAACGCATTGGACAAGAGGTTCTTCAGCACTTGCTGCAGGCGCTTCGAGTCGGTGATGATGCTGCGATCCAAATCGGCAGAGATTGCGATCTCGAACTGCAGCTTGCGATTTTCCGCTTCGTGGCGGAACGGCCGGCCGATCATATCCAGCAAGTTGCTGAAATAGACTTCTTCCGCGTCCACCGAGACGGTACCGGATTCGATTTTCGACAGGTCGAGAATGTCGCTGATCAGGTTCAAAAGATCGGTCCCGGCGCCATGAATGGTGCGGGCGAATTCAACCTGTTTGTGGCTCAGGTTGCCCTCAGGATTTTCCGTGAGTTGTTGGCCCAAAATAAGGATGCTGTTGAGCGGTGTGCGCAATTCGTGCGACATGTTCGCCAGGAATTCCGACTTGTACTTGGAGGTCAGCGCCAGCTCGGTGGCCTTCTCCTCCACGGCGCGGCGCGCCTGCTCGATTTCCTGATTCTTCGCCTCCACCTCGACGTTGCGGTCGGCGAGCTGCTGCGCCTTCTGTTCGAGCTGCTCGTTGGTCTGCTGCAGTTCGCGCTGCTGAGTCTGCAGCTCGGTGGCGAGCTGCTGCGACTGCTTCAGCAGTCCCTCGGTCTGCATGGTCGCCTCAATCGAATTCAGCACGATGCCGATCGATGTCGTCAGCTGTTCGAGGAACGACATCTGCAGATCCGTGAACGCCGCCAGCGAGGCCAGTTCGATGACGGCCTTGACCTGCCCCTCGAAGGATACCGGCAGCACAATGGCATTGCGCGGGGGTGCGCGGAACAGGCCTGAACTGATGGGCACCACACTGTCCGGCATGTCGGTGATGAACATGCGCCGCGCGTCGCGCGCGCATTGACCGATGAGCCCTTCGCCGAGTTCCAGGTGTTCCGAGTAGCCGTTGGACACATCGTCCGCATAAGCGGACAGCAGTTTCAGGACGACCGCCGCACCATCGGTCTGCACCTGATAGATCACGCCGCGCTGTGCGCCGACCAACGGCGCCAGCTCGGAGAGCAGCATGCGGCCTACCGTGCTCAAGTCCCGTTGACCCTGCAGCATGTTGGTGAATCGCGCCAGGTTGGTCTTGAGCCAATCTTGTTCGGTGTTGCGATCGGTGGTCAGGCGCAGATTGCCGATCATCGTGTTGATGTTGTCTTTGAGCTCAGCCACCTCGCCACGCGCTTGGACCTGCACCGAACGCGTCAAGTCACCCTTGGTCACGGCAGTGGCTACCTCGGCAATGGCGCGCACCTGCGTGGTGAGATTGGCAGCCAACAAATTCACGTTGCCGGTCAGGTCCTTCCAGGTGCCGGCGGCGCCCGGCACGTTGGCCTGGCCGCCCAAGCGGCCCTCGACGCCGACCTCGCGGGCCACGGTGGTGACCTGATCGGCGAAGGTCGCCAACGTGTCCGTCATGTTGTTGATGGTTTCGGCCAGCGCCGCCACTTCGCCCTTGGAGGCAACGGTGAGGTTTTGCTTCAAGTCGCCGTCGGCGACCGCGGTCACGACC